>Ga0065711_1004111_pt1 | contig 36234 bp, 15 predicted proteins | sample Hoacrofraction12_FD_59098 | JGI IMG/M metagenome (GOLD analysis project Ga0065711, IMG submission 59098) | Hoatzin crop microbial communities from Cojedes, Venezuela - Epithelial fraction 12 v2 (version 2) | ecosystem: Host-associated > Birds > Digestive system > Esophagus > Crop | place...
CCACAACTGCCACACAAAAATAGCTCTCACACACAACCAACTTTCATTTTTACTATACTGCTTTTAAACCATTAACGAGTCATCTCTTAAATCACTAGCTGTATTTATAAGGAATTATTCACACAGTAAACAAGACTTCATAAAATAAAACTGTATACATTTCCAATACAAACTATTTTTCAACTAATAAGAGCCACACCGGAATCCACTGATTTAAAGCATTAAAAAAAAAGAAAAAAAAAGGGATTTGCTCAGTAACAACAATTTTAAAGTACATTTACCTTAGAGGTTTTTTTTCACCTCACAGCAAAAACTTAGTGTCTCCTGCTTACTTAGCCTACACAAAATTTTCCTCTTCACCAGAAGGGCTTTCCACCAAAATAAATGAGACCAAGAGAGATCGTGGTGTAGCAAAACAACTTAAAAAGCAATTAGTGGTAAAGTTTTTGTAGGTTGTGTCATTTTGTGTTCTTTCCGTGCCTTCATGGGGCAAAGACTTCATTAGACCAAACTCCAAGCAAAGACCAACGCCTGCAATCACTGCCCACTTCGATTAGTCTTAATCTTTGTGGAAGCACAACAATTTTCACTGATTGCTTGTTTGAGGGACACAAGATTTATGCAATGTTTATTTTGGGCTGTCACTGAGGGAGGGAGGGAGGGAGGGAGGAAGGGGTGTAGCCAAATGGGCAGTCTCCCAGTCCAGATCACACAAAACACAGCATTTGCACTCTAGGAACGTCTCAGCCTAACCCAAGGAGCCTCCGCGTGTCAGGGAGGGTTGCACGCCTCAAGACCCACCCAGAGGACTCTTGCAAGATGGAAACAGCATCACTACACGCTGGCAAACCCCACTGACTGCAGCACAGCCCAGAGAAAGCAGGGGAGGACACCGTGGGCGACCTTTGTAATGAAGTATCAGAGGCTGCAACACAAGGAGTGCAGACGTCCCTGGAGTATTATAGAAGGAGATAAAAAGGGCTGCGAAACACAAAGGGGACTCTTCATGGACAAGGAGGGACACTGCCAAGAACCTCTAGGCACACAACACACTTCAGCAATGTTAAAAAAACCTGTATACCTCATCCAAACCAAACTAGAAAGCCACAACGACAAATACCTTTACTTACAGAATGAGTCTTGCATCCAGATACCACTAAAATCATTGAAATCTCATAACCCTTTTGCAGGACACACATTAATGAGAAAATGCCCTGCTCACTCAAATGACTTTTTGATGATCTCAAAACAGACTTAACATGGATCACATCACTTCAGTGCAAGCTGTATGCACCATATCACCTGCAGCCTACAGAGTGCTGGCTCTGTGGGTCGTGTGTTTTGGTGATAGTGTATGTACTCACAGTACTCAGTGATCATTTTGATGACGTAAGCATTAGGAGTAAGAAACAAATTTGACATTCATGTGCACTCCAAAGTTTCTGTATGTATCGCATGTCCCAAGAAAACAGAAAGGAGGAAGCTATACATTTTAGTTTCCCACCGTTCCTCTCCAATTTTTGGTCTTCTTGCTCCCAGAAGTGAAGCCCTTCTCACTGAGAAGTTGCAACAGGGTGGGCTGCTTAACAGTTATGCAACAGGGGAGACAACAGCTACAACAGCACGGGGCAGCAGAAAGGCGCAAATACCATGTTAATGTCCCCCTCGTAGCTGCAGCCAGAGTCAAGTGGCAGGATTTACTTAAACAACATTGCTACATCTGGATTTCTCTCAGCAGGAAATGAAAAGCAACACTTCTGCGAGATATGCTGTTAGATACACCAAAGCCACAAAGGCATGCAAGAGGCAGTTATGAGATTAATTAAATCGCTAGCAAAAATAAAGGAGAAGATAAGTTAATATGCATTAGCACCAGTTACCTCCATTCAGGTGATCACTATGCCTTGGCAAGAAAAAACACAAGCATCACATAACACACTGATCACTAGAAATTAGTTACAACCAGCTGATAGGTAGTTAAGCAACAACACAGGTAGTGGGGTGAGAAAATCAGTTTTGTGGACACAAGAAGGTAAGGTAGACCTTGAAAAGCCAGCACAAGGAAAGTGTTGCTCGTGCTTTTACTGAACAGACAGGTAATCTGCAGAACTGCAAGAAATTCTGCTAGAATTTGATTCCAAAAGCAGTTTGCAGAACAACAGAACCCACAAGCAGTTCTGTAGGAAGCATTTGTAGTGCTGAAAATTCTTATTTCCCCACCCCCAGCATGCAGCTGAGATTATTCTAAAACCATAGGTCAGTATGACTTGATAGTAATGGATAGGGAATGAGGAGCTTTAAGCTTACAGTCACTTCTCTCCTCTGTATTTAATTTTGAAGATTTTTGCATTCTTAATGCACCACAAACAGTTGATGGAGTCTGAGTATTATATAGTTTATAGCTTTATTCACAAGACAGCCACAACATGTGAAGTCTTAATAGTTTAGGATCTTGTGTGCAGCTGATGTACATGCTGACATTTATCAAAGGGGCAAAGACTCCTGTTGCAGTTTAGCACAGAACGTAAAGGCTTTGTATTAAGAATACCTTCTTTGGCCAGCACAATATAAGACTTCCTTACAGTTCTGGTTATAGAGAATTTTTTCTTTTTTTTTTTTTCCACATTTAGAAACTTCATTCCCGTTTTCCATAAAATGAAATAGAAGCAGGAATTTTAGACCGAATTTATAGTGAGCATCCACAAAGTTGCTAGTGAAGAAGTAGTCTAAGTCTAGAGTAATGTTTGCAACATGTTCTGTATGTATTTCTTATGCCTACAAACAACTAAGGTGTTTCTATAACTTTTTCAAGTCACGTTCTTAATAGAACAAGAGAGACCAAAGGGATCTGAAAAACTACCTACTTTTGTGGGAGAACGACTCACGATTATATAGTTCCAGCTACCAATTCCCCATACTCCCATAAAAAGAGTAGGTTTAAGATTCCCCCACCCTGGCCCCCATGCTGTATGCATCTTCAAGCGCTGCTGGTATAGTAGTGATCGCAGTATCCTCCAGCTTTCTGCTATCGGATGATTTGGAAAGTACTACACCCTTGGCATCAGGAAGTCACAAATAGTATAAAAATCCATACACACAGATCCAAAGCTTTTTAGTTCAGGCTCATAAAACATCTTCCCCATACCAATGTGACTGGACACTGGTCCCGGGCAAACCAGGCAAGGATAAGAGCTGCCCTCTGCCCCCACCCCTGCCCTGGTCTTTGATGGAAGAAGCAAGAACCCCAGGAAAGCTGCATGTCCTACAAATCCCAGGAGGCTCTCTAGCACCCAGGGAATACAGAATAAGGATTTTACCGTGTAGCCGCTGTGATTAAAAAAATAGAGGGAGGAAAGAAGAAAGCAGCTTCCTCCAACAGTGAGTTAAAATGAAAGCAAAATGGGAATTACAGAACGCTCATCCACCAAAAAGGAGAGGACCTTGGCTCACAGGTTAGGAGTTTTATTTTGGGACATTAGGCCTTCAAGTATGAAGTCTAACCCTCTCACTGGAGTCAGTTTGAAAGCCTAGAAGCCGTGGTCCAAACTGCCTGCTGAAAAAACAAACTCCAGCACACAACAGGATGGTGTGCATCACCAGCACTTGCTTTTCTACTAACATCAACATCAGAAAGGTTAGAAAACAGGTAAGCTAATGGAAACTTCTAATTTGTATTTGGCTCACTCTTTGCTCAGCTCAGAGAAAGAGACTGAACTGGTGGACAGGAAATACTTCACAAGGAAGAAGGGCAGGGACTTCAAATGAGAAAGTAATTCATGGATAAGCACAATGTTTCTGTTTCAGATAATGTTATGAAAATGCGTATTAACAGGTTTAAAGACCAACAGAGTAAAGGGTGTTTTGGTTCAGTTTTGGGGGTTGGGAGGGGGATTTGTTTTGCTCAAGTTTTCTTCTTTGCAGACAAAATTTGGGATTCATCTCATGGTAAAATTTTGTTTTGCTGATTTATAGAAATACTCCTGAACTGTTCATCTGGCATCAGACTAACAGTCTGGGAAAATCTATTTAAAAGCATTTTTTAAAGTTTAAGTAAGTGTGCATAAGATGTTGGAACCCAGAGTCTTTAATTTTCAGTCTTTTTATAATCTACATTTGTTTTTTGCCAAATTTAAGATGTCACAAAGAAAAGCAGAACTAATATACAGTATCTAAAATTAACTTGTTAGTCACAGCTTGAATGTGATCGTATCATTGTCCTGAAGCCCGTGATTAAAATGATCCCTCACTTGGTTATAAACTTACCATTACCTAAAGGAGAGAAAACTCACAAGGAAGTTGGTACCTTTACTTGTTCCAATTAGATAACAAATGACAAATCCTATTGAGAAGTATTTATTTTTCAACACTTCCAAGAACTTCAAACTTTCACTTTTACAGCTAAAGCGCAGTTGCCATGACCCAAAGGAGCAACCATGAACCGAGCCGACCTGCTGCAGAAGTCAGGAGGGTTTTAAGGGATTTCCCCGCACACGCATGCAGCTCTCCAGCAGAAAAGTCAGCGGTGCCCATTCCTACACCTTAGGCACTAGGTCTATCATTTCTCATAGAAAATTTCCCATTAAGACTGAAGGCCACTTTTTCTCTTACTTGCAAAATGGAAGTTTCCTCTGTCCCAAACCTGATCACCTGAATTTTGTTTGATGTAAGAAGACTAGAGAGGCCATATTTTCTACCACATACACACTAGGAAGTAATCCAAGTACTGCTGGAACACCTGTTGATCACTTCTGGTTGCATTTACTTCCACTAAAATGAGAAATCCAAAGAGCAAAAGTGTCAAATGCCACTGCAGCTCGAAAATTAGTCACTCCACTAGTTACAGTGCAGTCTACAATCTGTTCGCTCCTCAAATGCAATTTTTTGTTATTGCATCAGTCCAGAAAACAGCACGTAATTTCACTTCCACTCCACCGTTTCACACAACCTGTACCACCAGCTTCTCTGAAAGGGGCAAATTCTGCTCCAAGTCAGAATCTCCACGTTTTTTTCATTTACGTATTTGATATTTCAATATATTGAAAATATTTTTTAAAAGGCCTTAAAAATGCTTGGAGATTTGCACTTGCTGCAGAAGTACATGTCTGTGACCACAGTAACAGGGTACTGCCAGTGGTGACCCTTCCTGGCACAGGGCACTGCGAGGGATGGCTTTCAGGAGCAGCAGCAGTGATCTGCAACAGGAGGGCACCCCAGGCACCTCTCCACTCTGCCGTCAGAAACCTGTTGTCCCTCAACCCAGGACAATACCTCCTGCCTTACAGAAGCCTGGGGTCAGCTCCAAGCACCTTTACATCAGCAGCCTAGCATCACCAGTGGCAAATTTTCAGGTTCGCCACTACCCCAGCACAGAAAAGGACACATGGCCAGACAGACCTGATGAGCTCCCTCCCTAATCTCAAGGCCGGAGGGTCTCTTCTGCATTTGTGAAGTTCCACCTACAAAAACAGCTGGTCTCACTGCAACAAAAATGCAAAAAATGGTATTGTACCTTCTTTGTCAAGTAGAAGACAAACATCTAGCAAGCCACGTGTAATAGGGTAGTGCTTTTAATCCCGCAAGGTTCAGGAGCTAATGCCACACAGAAGGACAGGGAGCAATGCAGATCAGTCAGCGCAGTCCAAGGATACTGGAGGCTGTGGCTCTAACATCTATTATGAATTACAGTCTCATTAACACATTGCTTGGCTCACCTCTGAGAAGCTGCATTAATGCACTGTCTGAATGGTGGGGAAATTAATAGCAGTTTCACAATGGAAATACGGAAAATTAAACAGAAGGGTGGCCACTAAACAGGTTGGTTCTGGCAAATTGGTGGGAACTGTTGCCTTGCAGGTAGAACTGATCTCAAAAAAATCAAGTATTCCTACCGTAAAAAGAAAACAAGTCGTTCCTATCTTTGCTTTTGCAACAGATAGCAGCTTCCCAAAAGGATGGAGAAGAGGATTGCCTGCTGACTTTAAACAGCAAGGCAAAGGGCAGTTGCAAACACGTCAATGCCTCACACAACCTGGGGAAGCTGCAAGACTGCAGTTTGACAAGCTGAAACAAAACATTTCATAGCTTGTACCTATTTTGGAAATAAAACCACACTTCCATGTTGAAACAGGTTAACATATTTCATAAGTCAGATAAGGACACCGCTTTAAGAGTTCTGGTATCTGTTTCATGAAGACAGAAGGTACTTTCACTACACACAGCCGCACAAAACAGTCACCAACATGTACATTTCTAGAGTCCAAAGGCATCACTGAACATTGGCTCAAACAAGAAGTAATGTAGCAAAGCAGTGGAAGTCACGGGCGCTTGTCTCTAACACTTTGCAGCAACACCAGGTTTTTTCTTTTTCTCTTCACAACCCCTAAGCTGGCAAAATTCAGATTCTCTTCTGATATGTTTTGTAGTCCTTCCACCCTCCACTTAGATCACATGATAAATTTCACAGCCAGTGAGCTGTGGACCTCAGAGCTCTGAGGGCTGGCTGTAGCGAGTACACACCATGTAGCTAAGAATTTCATATCTGCTATACAGCCATCTGCATATATTCCTAAAAGTGTTTATACTCCGTCACAACTCATTGTAGATTACATAGTCGGAAGAGTTCCAGTCACTAATCTAGCATGCATTTCTTCTGCACGCTCCCACTGCAGTCCCAGACATGAAGCTGCTTCAAGTCTTCTGTATTCCCCTCTATTACACTGTTTCTTCTACTAGTGTTTAAAAAAAACAGGATGTCACCAGGAACAGATGCCTCCTGGGTATGAAACCCAAACCTACTGATGGATCACAATGTAGACTAATTACTGAGTGTTAGTAAGAGCCTGATATGAAGGGACAACAAGGAAGTTTCCTATAAAGATGCAGTTACTCAAGTACTTAACAAGTCATCCCAGCTTGTGATGGTAACCTAAACCAGCAACCATTTAGGGTGCAACAACCAATACCCACAAGTCAAAATCAGGGAGAATGAGCTGATGCCATGCTGCCTGCAAGAATGCTACGAGTCCACAGAAGTCCCATACTCAAAAAGAAAAAAACAAGTCCTGTAGTTGGTAAGTATAAACATCGCTTCCATTTAAGCTTGCATGAATAGTTCCTGTAGATTTCTACATATTTGGATGAAGAAATAGTTACCAGAAAACAACGTGCCAAGAAAGGAAAAGTGTGCTGAGAAGGTAGCATGTGAGAGTTTCCCAGACCAAACGCCTGCTGTACCTACACAAGGACACCTGCACACACTAATATCAACAGCAGATTTGTGTCTCAGACCATATCCAAAAGGGCGGCAGCTGCTCTATGCAGTCAGATGAAGGCTACGGATGTATTTATACATCCAGTGAAAAAAAGGACTGAGGAACACCTACCTAGAAGCCACTGGCACATCATTATAACCCTCCACTTCAGAGTACATAGTTGAGGTTGGCCTGCTGGTTGCTGCTCTATGCTGTGAGTTCAGTAAGGGAGCTAAGCGAGCAAATAAGTGTTGTATTAATAGCTATCTACTACTCACATAACAACAGCCTGACTCCATTACTAAAAGCAACAAAAAGCCCAACACTCAATGAAAGGTGTCCCAAGAAATGTTGATTTGGATTAATTTCTTACACATGCATTCAATCCCCTATTAGGCTTATAACAAGGTGGCTGTTTGCGAGGATAGTTTTAACATATCTTCCCTCCCCCCAAGTTAACGGTGGGCTACAGTTTTCAGAGTGATTTACTGTTTGCATTACATTCTAAAAATCCTGCTTGTTTGCTCCACTAAAAGGCATGTGCTTGGAAGTGGTTTTGATGACTTTTAGTCACATCACCCCCCCTTTGATTGCCACAACATCCAAAGCATCTGAAAATAAGGGAGTTATTTCAAGTTACATTCCCTTCCTTCCCTGCCCACATGTGCTTGGCTACCAGTTTGAGACATAGGATCAGAGGGAGCTTCAGGCTTTAGAATAACATAAAAACTTTAAAAAGGACATACATTAACATAACTTCACCTCCCTTCCCCCGGCTCAGCAGCTTTTGGCTCAGTTGGCATTCACCTAAATCTTTAAGATCTCCTACCTGTCCTTCACGTCCTCACCACTGCCTCCCAAGGCCTCAGCCTGGCAGCCAGTACCTGACCCACCACAGCATCCAGGCTCTTGCAGCGAGCATTAGCTGCTGGATGAAGTGGTAGCTTGCAGGTACAGATTGCATTGACATCTCTTGCCTTTTGCATGAGCCTGTGGCATTTCCCTTTGCTTGGTACAACAGTTTTACCGCTAATCTCGGTCATGCGTCTCCCTCTTTCTGCAGGAGACTCCGGAGCTGAGCTCATGTTGTTCCTTTTTCCCCACAGGTCCAAGAAATAGCTCCAGGTTTTTCTGTATCACTAGATGAAAGCAAATAAGAGCTGCAAGAAGAGATGCGGATGGGGCCTCAGTCTTGAATGGCTGAGTTCAAGACTGAGACCGAAACAGTCACTGGGGAAGGGGAACGCAGAGGCGATGAAGCAGCGTGCTTCTACAAGTAGCAATGAAATAGAAGGCTTGTAGCAGTAGCAACACCACAGTCTTTGCAACATTGTCAGGAGACTTGCTCATCAGAGAGGTAGCCTGAGAGCCACTTGCTGCTTGTCTAGTGAACAAGACAAAAAACCCCACACACCTAAGCACAAGCACAAGGAGAGATGTGCTGACTACCATTGCTTTATAGAATCAGCTGGGCTGGAATTAGCCAGCCCCTTGGAAACAAGCACATCTTGGCTCCCTCCCTCCACATAAGAGCCAGTTGCATAAAGTTAGGTCAACATGTGGTACACATATGATTCAAATGTAACATTTCCTGGCAACCAGCAGCAAGCCCAGAGGAGGATCTGCACTACTGATAATGTCAATTTTTCCCATGGCTGTCAAAAAAGAAGAGTCTGCTGAGCTCTTGAGACTTAAGCAGCAAACCCTATTCCACCTAGTAGCTTTCCACTGGTTTCACTGCAGCTTTTTTTCCCTAAAAAAAAAAACCACCAAAATCCAAGACATACACAGAGGTCTGACAGCAACTACCTTCATAAAGTGAAATAACCCAAAATGAGTGACATGACTGTGTGCAGACCTGGTCCCTCAACTCCAAATCGTTTAGCAGAATTCCCAAGTATAGGACAAAGATAATCAAAGGATGTGGAGCAGCTTCCACATAAAAACAACTAAGCAGACTACGGCTCTTCCAACCCCGAACATTCTGTGAATCTTCAGCCTGGAAGAGAAATAGTAGAAGAATAAAGGTCCATAAAATAAGGGAAATAGGGAGGGAGAAAAAGGCTACTACTATTCACTTGTCTTTCCAATACAGGAGCTGGGAGGCAGGTGGAAGTTCAAAGCATGCAAGATGAGATGGTTCTTCCTGCAACATGTCCTAAAACCATGCAACTCTTCACTGCAGTATATTGTGGATGCTAGGAGTTTGCATTGGCTCAAGAACATGTTCGCAGAAAGTCTAGATGAATTTCTCAAATACAAAGGCATCATTTCTGGGTCAGTAGGTTACAGAGCTGCAAAATGCTTAAAGCCAGGAGACTGCTCTGGTGAGCTACCACTACATCTTTGCTCTTATTCTTGTACACCTCCCAAGGCACAGAAAAGGTGGGATGCAGGACTATACATAAACCTTTCTTTTGACCCAGTGTTGCTGCTTTTATATTCTTTATGCGCAAACTGAGTAAGTGGATTAAGAATAGAATCATTGAAGCCTCTTGAATGTAACAGTTTTCTATTCCTTTGGCTACCATGAATGAGAGCTCATAACATTTCTCCTGTTATTGCCTGAGCAACAACTTATTTATGCATTTCCTTCAATTCTTTTCAAACAATACAACAGGTCAGTCTGAAGAGGCAATCCCTGCTAGTGACATCTTCTTTCAAGGCAAGTAACAGAAATTAGTTCTGAACTTCTCCAAGATCAGGACAACAGTAGCTACCTTCTTAATCACATTACTTTTACAACACTTGAAGGGCATCTTTGTTTATAAATGCATGTAGCTTCACCAGCATCTTCATACATGCCAACAAAAAAAGGTACTGACATCTAATTTCACCAGGAATTTTTGGACTACAGTCCCAACGTTTAAAACCAGCACTTTCACAGAAGACCCAACATCAGTAAGAACTACCAGTTCTTTATTTCGCAGAAAAACTAAAATGAGCAAGATTTAAGATAGCAGGCAGCATGAATCATCAATTAAGAGAGACTAAGTTTACATGCAAAAGACACAGAAAAGCTACTTCAATAGCTTTGACAGGGATAAAAGTACATTTTTCTTATCAAAAAAGTGTATTCTTTTGTAAGTCAAAAGCTTACTTTGGGAATTTCACTACACCTTGCTAAACTGAGGTTGCATTCAAAATGGAAAGAGGCCTCAGAAGCTAAAATTTTCACCAAGTACTCCCTTGGCAGTTTGATTTTTATGCTATTAGACTAGCAGTGAGAAACAAGATTGTGCGATTACTTGTAAAATGAAGAAAGCAGCAGTGTGTTGGTGCTGCTTATTTCACTTCCAGGCTGTCTCACTTAAGGCTGCTTTGAACAATGGGTTAATTTATCATTGTGTTTAAGGAAATTTCACCAGCAATGACATTCAGCCTAAGTCCTATCTGCAGAGATGCAATACCTTTCCCAGACAGGTTTCCCCTCCTATGCATACAGGTGACAGACTTGCAGAGATTCCATGTCCAGCTTAATTTCCAGTAATAGTGCTATAATGAAGAACAGTTGGGCACAGAGGACAGTACTCTACCTGGTCACACTCTGCCTGGAGGCCAGTAACAAGTGGTTTGTCCCAGGGCCTGTCCTGCTTAACATCTTTGTCAACGACCTGGAGGAGGTGGTGCAGCACACCCTCCTCGAGTATGGGGATGAGACCAAGCTGAAGGCAGCGGTCAACATCCCAGAGAGACCTAGGCAGGGTAGAGGAATGGGCCAACAGCAACATGATGAAATTTAACAAAGACAAAGGCAAAGTCCTGAGCCAGGAAAGGACTAACACCCCTCACATTGGTGCAGACTAAGGACTGCCTGGTTGTAGAGCAACTCTGCTGAAAAGACCGTTTGGGGTGTTGGTAGAAAGCAAGATGAACATGAGCCAGGTCTCTGTCCTGGCAGCAAAGAAGGTCAACAACAACCTGGGCTGTACTAACTGGAGCACAGGCAATTGATGGAGGAAAGTAAATGGGTGCTGAGTAAAATGGGACAATCCATCACATGTGGATACTATATCCAGTTTTGAGACCTCCAATACAAGACAGACATTGAGAACCTGGAACAAGTTCAGTGAAGGGCCACCAAAACAGTTGGGGGCTGGAGTACCTCTCCAGTGAGGAAATGCTGAGGTCTTGTTGAGCACAAGAGCACAGCAGCAGGCTGCCCTAAAGGTCATTGAGAAGACAGAGCCAGCCTCTGCCCAGAGGTGCAAGGTGGGAGAACAAGAGACAACAGGCTTAAGTCAACACAACAGATGTCCTCACCGGTTATAAGGAAAACAATTCTCACTAATACAATAATTAATCCTTAGACCTGGTCACCCAGAGAGGTTGTGCAAACTACATTCCTAGAGGTTTCCAAGGTTGGACAAACCCGTAAGCAATGTGGTTTGAATTCAACAGACCTCAATTTGAGCAGAAAGTTGGACTATAGACCTCCTGAGATCCCTTCCAACCTGAATGGTTTTGTAATTCTATGAAAGAACATGTGACAATGCTGGATAAAGAGGTTGCCCCATGGTTAAAGTGACTCCTTAAGCAAAAAGTATAGCTAAGAGGTGCAAGACTTTGGCAACTGAGCCTTTGAACAAAGGTCTTCACAAACACCGTTCTAGAATCGCAAATAAGTTTAAGAATTTGTGGCTGGTTTCCCAAAAAGTGTTTTGAACCAAGCAAGCTTTGTGTGCCTTTTAAGATTTCTCAAGTTTTGGAGTCACTGTTAGTGACAGGGTAAACAAGTAACCATATTATTCTAGGCTTGTGAGCAACACATCGTTCTAACAGTGCCAAGCAACCTCATGGTGACAATGCCAAAATTCTTTGCACACTTAACAGCTTTTTTAAGTATTAGAACATTTCTGAAAAGTTAAGGGATCAAAGGTTGTGCTTTCCTTTATCCTAAAAGATCACATTCTAGTTAGCAAAACAGAATTTTTCTCATCTCAGTCACAGGACAGTGGAACAAATTTGGATGGGGGGAAAAGTTTGGATCAAATAATTGCACTGATCAACAGCCACACTGAATCATTCCTCTTTGTTGTTTTTTTTTAAGCCCTTCACTTAGCTATTTCTCCCACTGAATGTTGGAAGAAAAATAAGATATAGGCCCATAGATGCAGTCTCCAGAGACATCGAGTTTCTACATGTCTTAGTAGAAATGGCCACATTTAACACTTAAATCATGCTGGTTTTCTGTGCTTTGACATTAGAGCCCAGCACAGCCAAAAGCAGTTCATACTCCAACACTGAGATCTAGACAACTCACTGAATCAGAAAGCTGTCTGACTTGGATGAGACAACAGATTAAAGGTCTCAGGTCCAAGCAGATGCTTCCCTCTACTTCTTGTCCTGCCGCCTCTACAGCAGGGTTAACAAACAGCTCGCAAACCATGCCCTGAAGTCACGGCAGCTTACTACTTGCATATTCAGAGAAGCTAGCAGTTATTCCAGCTTGCTTAATATTCTGGTCAAAAAGCTGTGGCACTTCAGCACCTCATTCAAAAGCTGGTCAGCCAACCTTCCTGCCTCTGCCATGTGAGTTGATGTGGCTGCCTGAGCAACCACCCCATACCACATTTCCTGCAGCATGAGCGCAAAATATTCTACTTTCTATTCTTTCAACGTATCACCTTGGCCACCGGGAGAAAAACGAGCAACTTCTACACCTCAGAACTGGGCCAGTCAAGCCAGCTCTGACCTAGTGAATCTTCTGATTTCTTTGAAATTGAGTACTAACATTACGCCTACTTCTTGTGGCTGGAAGACCACCTTCTGTATCTTCTAGGTGCTTAGCACAACTGAGCTCTGACCTCACCTCTAACTTCTCTGTTCCTTACATAAGCTACTTCAATGTAAGTTTCCAAAAGAAAAAAGTTGTGTTGACTAATATGATGTTACTTTTCTAAGCCTACAACTATAACAAAAGCACAAAGTGTCTTAAGTGGTGGCATCTGGGATATTAACTCTAAAATGGGGGCAGACATTTGATAACGCTATCAACTACTTTTAATAGGATCTTGATTTAAGTAAAAAATGCTGTAGTCCAATTCTCAAAGAAAATTACTTTCCCCGTTAGATTTTTCCCCTTGTTTATAACTGTAAGACTGTTATCAGTACCGCTGTAGCCAACACACTCATATGAATAAATCATTCCAACTGAGAAATAAGCTTATTAGATGTTTATCCAAGTACCTTTATTCACTCTGACACCCTGTATTTTAAACACCTGCAAAAGGTGTTTATTACCTCAAATATACCTGTAAATATCACTCCCTATAATAAAGCCAGGCAATTAAAATCCCAACATAAGCCAGTGCGTCATCTTAAGTGCAAATTTGGGTGGTCTGACACAGGCACAGTCATTTTGCTATATTAGATTGCCTCACCTGCCGCTAAGCCCAGCTAGACAATGGGAAATATGTGCAGCTCAGGAAAAATAGTTAAATCAGGGTATGGGGCCCAGGTCAGATAGCAGAAAGGAAAGACAACCACCCTCTCTTTTCCTTTTGGCAGGAGAGGAGCAAAGGCAGCCCCCATGCTCCCCTGGGTGTAGATCCAAGACCAGGAGAAGGCAGTGCTGCCCAGGGGCTCTGCATTGCCCCAGTGGCTGCTCTACCCTGTATCCTGGAGTTAGGAATCAAAATAAGCAGGTGATCGACATTCAACCTTTGTCTGATGTGCATAATTCTTCATAAATTTCTCCAATTGCTTGTTATTACAGAATTAACCATCCATGTGTGTGGGATCTCTCTTCAGAAGGTTTTTGTCACTGTCCCCTACAACAGACTCACAAGATAAACACAGCCAACACTACAGCAGCAGGTGAGAAGCTGACCTCATGATCACTACCAGATAATAGTCATTACCAGCCTACTGTCAAATTGAAGAGCTCTCTTTCATAGGATTTTTCAGGAACAGCCACATCTAGTCTTGTATCAGATTTGTGCTTATTAAATTTGAAGATGGCACAAGGCTGAAAGAGTACAAACATGCCAGAGGAGAAGATAAGAACTCAAAGTGATCTTAAACTACAGATACTACTCTGGAAAAACCTCATGGGACATTCCCAGATGAGAGACTTCAGAAAAATCTGTTGCCTAGAAATGCGAGTTCTGAGAAGAGATTGGAAGAACTTAAAACTCTTACCTTAACCCCCCCTAAACATCACAGGTCTTCAAATATGTAAGGCTGCTGCAGAGAACAGACTAACATCTTCTCCACTCTCCTGCTGAGTAAGACTAGTAGTAATTGGCAAAAAGTACAGTTTAGTGCCTGATTTAGCACACTGAAGAGGAAACAGAAAACAAAAATCCCTACCAGAGATTCCCACACCTAGCAGGCAGCAGCAGATAGTTTGTGCATGCTTAGCATTCTGCTACCATTTTTAGAGCTATACATTATTTTTATAACACTAGACTAAGTTAGGATTCTTGGAGGAGGCTTGAGGTCGAAGAGCATATTTCAATACATTTTAAACCTCTTTACTGTTGATTCGTCTTTCTTCTGAAATTCTTTTCGTTATAGCTCAGCTCATCCCTGCATCTCCCCTTTATACCTCTACTGAGAAATACCTGCTTTGTATAATCCTAATCTTAATTGCAATGTCTTCATGTTTTGCTTTTCCTTTCTTAAAACCCACAAGTTCCCCACCTGTCCTCCTCACATCCTTGGTATTCTAGAATAAGCTGCATCATAAGCAGGTACTATTCAGCAAAATTAGTTTTTTACACTCCATCTCTAGATTAAAAAAAAAAAAAAAACAAAACACCACAAATAACCCATCCCACACAGCTCAGCTGTTTTAATCAAAGAAGCAACATAAGCCACTACAGATCCTCAGGACAAAGTTATGTGCACTGTAATAAGATTTACTATCATATACTCGCAATCAGAATTGGTCTCAATTCTTTTTAAGAAACTGAAAGTTGCCTTACAAAATACCCAGATGGATGGAGACAGTGCAAACCTTTCTTGCATTGACAGAAGTCTCAATGCAGAACCTGCACTCACATCGTTACTGTGATACAGAAATCCTTTTCCATTACTACTTCTGCTTGGAGAATCTAAAACGTCAGAGGTCTCAGCATAACTATGAGACTTCATTTTTCATTTCCATGAAAAAGTGAGGAAAAGCAAATCTTATTTAGTAACATCCTTTTGCCTTTGGAAGAGCTAAATCAAACCTTTCTTCCCACACATTTCTGTCCCTGAAAGCAACCCTCAAGTCTCACAACAAAGCTAGGAATACACATTCACAATGTTTTTCTTGCTTCTCTGCTCGCTCAACAGGTTAACACTCCACAGGCTGGGCTTTTAGTCTACTTTTTTTATTACGAAGTTCATCAACATTTTCTCTGTTTATCTGCTCCATACAAGGAAAGAAGCCCACAGAAGATAAGTGGGAACTCTTCCACAGCTACCTTCCTGCTGAGCCAGCAAGTGTTGCTGGCACCATCTGTGTCCTGAAAGTCAGTTCTCAAATGCTTTTCTCTAAACATGGAAAAAATACTTGGAAAGAAAAGCTCTTGAAGCATCTTCTACACTGAGGAAGCTAGTTTGAAGTGCTTTAAGAGACAGAAAAAAAGGGAACATTTCACATAAATGTTTCTTCTCAGAAGAACTCTACTTGCATCCATATTGTGTTGAATCAAAAACAAGCTCTAGGTACTGCAGTTTTAAATCACCACACCTAGACCTCCTTCTAGAGGGCATGTTGTTTTGTCTTGCAAACCCACCTCCAGTGCTGAATGCTTACAGGCAAAGTGAAAGATTACCTGCAGTTACAAGTTAGGAGTCAACTGTGGTTCAGGAAAGAGTAATAGAGATCTATTTACTTTTCTGCAGAGATCATAGAGCCGTAGGGTGCTTGTTTCCAATGAGAGAGAGATGAGACTAATGGGTGTGGAGAATGGGAAAAGGTGGTGTGCCAAATGCTTCACTTGTCACAATACTTAGCATCAATCTGGACTTTGTATTTGATGAGTAAAGAGAGGAAAAGGGGCAGGGGAAGAATGACAACCCACCTACTATCACTCGAAAAGGTGCACTAATTTTTCAGGGGTTTGCTTCACCAAACAAACTTCGTAACAAGCAAAACATTTATTTGAAAAACAAGATCTGTTCATGTATCAATTTAGTAATTTGAAGGACATGTGCAATAATCTCTATCTGCACTTTATATGCAAGCAGAAAAAAAAGGAAGAGATGCATTCCAGAAACAACGGTGCTTTGAAAGAATATGGGCACTGATCCAGAGTCCTTAAACCCAGACAGAGCAGTGAGGGAAGGGGGGGAAACACAAATGACCTCCTGGATGAGTAGAGAACATTATCCTGGATAAGTCCCTACCAGTCCCGACTCCAATTTCAGTCTGAGTCAAGTCCTAAATTTTCTTGGTTGAGACAGAGATGTTGCCTTGCCTCTGCCTGCAGTCTCTCCAGCTGGGCAAGGAGTAGAAGAGTACTCAACCCACAGGTACAGAAACCTGCAGAACCTTGCCAAAATTCTTCTTGTGAAGTTCAGATTAATTACCAGGCAAGCTTTGTACAAAGTTAAAATTCTAATGCATTTCAAGGCATTCAAGGTTATCTTTTATAGCTGCACTTTAAGAGGGAGCTCTTCAGGATAGTAACCTGGACATTCTGTTTCAGTGTAGTAACTCATGAGATTATAGCAGGTCATTATCTGCCTTTCTTCTACCACTTAGCCATGAATATGGTCTAAAAGGGTTATCTTCTTTTACTTGCACCATGATGATCTGGTAAGTACATGGTGACCTCTCACATTACCCAGATGAAACAACTACGAGTCAAATTGCTATGGCTGGCTGTGAGAGTCGGTATTTTGTTCTGTAACTTCAGTGTACATGAAGAAGAAAATTAGTTGGAACATTTTTCTCTAGAGGCATCCAGAAAAGCAAACAGTTAATCTGAATTTGTGTACTTGTTTTATGAAAAGTCTTATTAACAAATGCTTGTTATTCTGTGGCCATTTACACCCACAGTTTATTTCCCAATCTATATGGAATAGCTATGGGTCAAGTGTCCTACCGCACATGAGTCTTTAGCATATCCAGTTTCTTCCAAGTGGAAGTCAAGGTCTCCTTAACACTAAAGTTCAGTGTTTTCTCTCTTCCATGCAACTAAAGGCACTAGATTTTACTAAATAGGCACACACACCTCTTAGAAAGATAAGACGACACACTAGCGAAACAGTTTCAAGGTTTTCACAGGAAACTCATTTACTCTGGCATTTCACAAATCTTAAGAGCCAGATCCCATCTGAACGCAGAACAAAGCACCTGTACCGACAATGAGGAACCTTACTCAGCTGATGTATTGCAAAATATTCTCAATTCAGATTAAGCTTGAACTCATTCCCTGAGCATTTTTCTGGTTTTGAAGACTAGCAGTACTGCAATACTATTCTCTGGGGTGCTCAGGAGTGGGAGGTACTGCCAAAATCCGTTACATTACACACTGCAAACCCTTCAGCTACATTCCTGTGGGACCACCACCCCTACGGCTCCTCCAGACCTGCTTTCTGCAAACGCGATGAGCTGCATTTGAGAGCACTATGGTTGCCCTCCTTACTATAAGACATTTTGTTGGCCATTTGTCATAAGCCAAGAACCATCTCTGCTGGGTAGGGGTATGCAGAAAGACTGTCACTGGGTCCCAGTTCCACGTGGCCCAGGACTTGCAGGTACCACTGAGAGACACACCAGCAACAAGAACAGCCACGAAACACAGCACAGGCAGGCATACTGACTGCTGGGGCACACCTGTAGGCTTCCCATGTAAAATGCTTATTTTCTATAAAGAACAAAAATTAAAATAAGACAATTATTTCAACAGAACTTAAGAAAGAACTTTTGCAAAGAATGACAAGGTAACCTTCCTAAAAACAGTTATAGAAGGAAAAAAATTCACAACATTAATCTTTCTTCTGTTGCTTTCACATATCCCTACACCACTGTAAAAAAAGGTGTTGCAGGGTGCTAAGCATGTTTTGTATTTTAATATGGAATATACATGAGGGTTGACAGGCTGAATTAAACTAGAGACCTCTTTCATCAATGGTTTTTGGTTTGGTTTTAAGGATTTCACACCCATTAAAAGTCAGTCTTGATTCAAGTAATTAACAAAGGAGTGAGGAGGCAAGCAGATTGGCACAGAGGGACTATAAAAAACAATTTAAGTAAAACTGCTCCATCTGCCACACTTGCGCACACACACACACACACCATCCCCTCAAAAATCACTATGCAAGAACATCGCTTCAGTATAAATCCCTCTCTGTATATATATAAACTTCTACTCTACCAAGCAACTGGCTGCAAGACAGACTTGTTTTAAGGAGGAATCAGCCATGACTTTCTTACATAGCTCAAAGGAAGTTTTTGCAGGTCTGTGAGCACCACAAAAAGATACCAGAGCACAAAGTAAACTTGACATAAGACAATTCCCTGAGTAATTTAATCACCACATGTTGTGTTTTGTCATCAGCACTGTCGAGAACATACAAGACTTACCTGCTTAGTGCAGAAGTGACAGACCACCAGCACTTACAAAGAAAAATTTTAGGAAGTTTGTGGACAAACCATACTTGGCAAGCAGCCCTGATGATGTAAGCGAATGCAAAAGTATTGTAGAAGTTATTTTGGGGCCTCATCCCTCTAAATTCAGTGCCCAAAGGGCCAGTTCTGTACAAGCAGCTTCAAGATGTCTAGACAAGGTTAAGAAGATATCACTAGGGACAATTTTAACTCTTCCTTGGGAACTTTAGGAAGACAGTGTTTAAAAAAGTGGGGCAGAAGGAACATCTGTCTGAGAACAGATGTCACCACAGAAACCGCAGCAATGGAGAAGGAGAGGGAAATCATTTAAGAATCAGGAAACAGGGTAGATACCTTAAACATTCAAACAGTAGCAGCTACATATATGTAAGGAAGGACAAGCAAGTAGAAACATTTTGATGCTGTCTGCTCAACAGTGTTTACATTCATGTTTACTCACATTTTTCTGAATCATATGCCTCTGCTCTGATACACACTATTCCTACACAAAATCCTCAGAGGACGTTTGTACCAAAGAAGTAAGGTAATCCTCAGAGCAGTCACCCTCAATCATTTCTGTTACTACTCTTCCCAAAAACATGGCAAAAAAGCAGTTACAAATTTGAAATAAAAGGTATCAGGTGGACACAGCTCAACTGAGGGGGGCACAAGGTTTGGGAAGCGCAGAGGAAACGCCGATATGGACAGCGTACACCAGAAGGATAGACTGAAGCAAGGAGAGGTGGTATGTGCTGATATCTTACAGAAACCCAGTGGTTGGCAGCCTGGGCTGGACAGAACAGTGTCTCCAGTTTTCTCCAAAGCTAGGAAGCAATCAGATAGTACAAACAAAGAAGTAGATGCAAACGGAAAGTCAGATGAAGGCGGTAGACCAAACCTGCTCAGAGAACAGCGCTAGCAGAGTTTTATCCTCAAACCCTCCACCCTCCGATCTCCCTCAGGGAAGAGGATGACTTACCACTAAGTGAAACATGAAAACAACATTTTAAACACGTGCAAGGTAGAAAAGCAGTAAAGAAACAGACCTCTTCTCACAGTAGCCCATCTACTGCAAAAATTGAAACACTATTTATGGAGTGTAAACAGCAAGTATACAACATGCTGGTGAGAGCCAATAACCGTAACAAGCATGAGCAAACAATTTGCCATAATACTACCACTACAGAGGAGCACGGGGCGGGGGGGGGAACCAAAGAAAAAGTATCAGCATTACATTTCTGCTTTTGTAAAGGTTTTGGCCAAGTGTTTAAATATGAACTTGTATAAAGTTTACTGAACTCACACACCAGCAAGGTCCAAAACGGACGAGGTTTCAGTCAAAGAGAGTGACTGCATCAGGAAGTCAGCATTCACCAAAGAATCTATTTCCACATTTTTTATGGTTAACTCGGAGAGCAGAAATGAAGGCAGTTATCTGAATTGCTTAGAAGGCTCTATTGTTCCCTCTTCCAAAGGATTCTTCCCCAGAACAGAATGGGTGGTGTGTGCAAAGCAAGTGAAAGGTGGGGGAAGGGGAAAAGTCTTGTGGATAAAGAGAGTAGCAGAAACACAGTTTTAAGCACAGATATCAATTTTTAAAGTAACTTCCTACCTCCCACTGCAAGTGAGGCGGGATATTTCTGATCTGAAGCTTCCGACTCCTGCAGATAAATTAAAGAAAATAGTTTTAAAAAAAAAACAGAAAGAAAACATTATTGCAAGATAGACTATACATAGCAGTGTCCACATTTAAGCATCTGTCATACTAAAAGGGGTAAAACCAAATGCACAGCTCAAAAACCCCAACAGATCGCTGTGAGGGGAATGTCAGGTCAAAACTATTTCAAGTCCGAAGAGCTGTTACAGAAATACTTGTTACATATTTGACAGCTGCTACATTTCATGAAGTCTTCACTTTTCTCAAACACTATTTCTATTTCAGCTTTAAGGCCTTCAGTATCTCTCTCCGTTACAAATGGGTGCAATAATCCCATGTATTTGTACAGGGGTCCCCTCCGCACACTTTAAAAAAAAAAAAAAGAAAAATAAAAACTTTCTTAAAATTCACCAAGATGCTGTCATGATTCTATACCCCTTCAAGCAAGAGAGCATAGATTTAAATAAATACATTTGCCATGTTATTAAACTTCTCATTAGTGTAAAAACATACTATAGTCTAACATTTATGTGGCCGACATTCTCAATCTCCGACTGGGAGAAGGGGGTAAGAATCAGTAAATTCATTGTATTTGCACCCCAAATTTACATCAGATTTTTCTTATCTAGTAAACAAAACATCCACTTTGAAGTGTTATTGCAAAGCCTGGCAGTGTGCTGGCTGCCTTCACAGCCAAGTCCTTTGTCTCCTCCCTTCCCCCAAAGTCAGAGAACAAATAAATGCCAGAGATGCCACAAAACCCTTGGGATTTACAAGAATGTGTAGATTAAGGCAGTTGCAGCTGGGCTCAGGTAAGGCATGCTGGTTTGGTCAGCCTGGCTAGCCTGGGAAGAACAGGGAGAGGGAGCAGGGACATCACAGAGCAGTCTAGCTTAAAAGGTCTCAACTACATTTGGGTTCACCAAATCAGCTGAAATAAGTGTCTTGTGTTCAAACACAGTTTTTCTTAAGTGTTTTAATTGCCCAATACTGACCACTTGTAGAAATACGCTTCACATTTTAAGGACTTTTTATAACAGAATAGAAGTTTCTGAAACTTACACAGGTCAGTAAAATCTTGCAGCAAAACAAGTTTTAGATGTGTTTCCATCTAGCAATAGAATTGAAAGCTTTCTTTTTCCCCCTTCAAATCCTTTTAAAATACACTCCTGTCCTTATCACCACCCACCCAGGCCTGCAGTGGCATTTTACATCTTGAAATGCTCTTCTTGACAGGGCGTGTTTGGGGCACAGAAGGAGCTGATGGCACAAATCCACCTTGCCCAAACTTCTCCTCACGTGGAGGTGTCACCCCCAACACCACGGTAACCATGAGATCAAGCGATAAGCACGCTTCCTCCAGGAAAGACGAATAGGTCTCAGTCGTGCAGCATTTCTCAGCTGGTTTTGCTCCTACTCAAGCAAGAGCTGATTCCAGCATTTGATCATATAAATAGGTAAGGAAGGGACAACGAATACCCAAGCCACACACAACCTTGTTTAAGCTTTCATTTTCCAATAAAGCAAAGAAAGTGTCAGGGGCTGCTTCACTGTAATAGGAAGGGGGGGAAATTTCCTTGAAGCCTGCAAAGATTTCCATAAAGTAAATCTCAGCTAGTGATATTTCTACAAAACAATCCCTCTAAAGCAGTGATATACTGCTCTAAAATATCAAAATAATATCATACAGCAATCTGAAACTTGAAAGATGAGTCCTAAAGTAGAACGTAAAAAGGGATGTTCATTCAATATTAAAAATACTGGGAAATTTTAACGCAGAAAAATCCAAAACCACAAAATTGGCAGCCAAAATGCTATTCAATGTGCTTCAAACTACGTCATGCCATTAATCTCTCACACTTGTAGATTCAAATTAAAATTCATGGGAGTTTTGTAGCAAGGAGTGCCACTCACAAAAGGAGTCCCGCCAGCACACCACCAACAGGTCTCACACCCCAGCTCGGCAGCACACGCTCACGCTGAGCAGTGTGTGTCCGCTGGTGAGTAGAGGGGGGGAAAAGTCCTTTCCAGAAGCACACACACAAGTTTCACACACATACAACTGCCACCTCACGTTTCGTAAGGAAAACCTACAGATCTTCTCCTTTACTGCCCAACAACTGAAAGATGGACCAAAAAAGACAGCAACTGCCACATTTGCTCGACAATTAAGGACATAACACAACATTTGGAGGTTTTTTTCTTCCCGCATGACTTCAAGGGACTAAAAAGTTTGATGCCATTTATAACTTTTGCCAGCCAACATTTGTAGCACAGAACTAACTTGGACATCCTGAAAGGGAGGAGCAAGGAAGAAATGCCACCTTAAAATTAACAGTTCCTCTGCCACATTCATAAAGAGCCAAAGGAAATGGCAAGCCAACTACAAAACGGGTACAGTCCCTCTGTGCACCTCAATTTATGGCAATAGTGAGACACCTATTGTACAAAACTGAAAGATCACTTCAAAAACAGAAGAATAGCTATACAAACAATTTAATTTGAAGCTATTTACACCTTTATCAGTTGCTTGGCTGCAGTGTAAGTGATATTATCTCGGCACCCAATGCACAAGTTTGAAGTCTAGTGTTTATTGATGCATGTGAAAACTATTTTTTTTTACTTTATTGCTGTATCACAATTAGCAACAGGGAAAAAAAAAATTATGAATAAAGCTTTGCATGGCCAAAAGAGGAATTGCACAGAACCAGTGTAAGATAAAAGATCACCAGAACCTTCGAGACTTCTCCATTTCAGTTACTACCAGCTCCTATTGAAAAAAACCTAAATGTTTCTTAAAATTACCTAAAAATACACAAAGCTTGTAACCTCTTTCCCTCTCTGCCCTTCTCCCCACACAGAAATAGATAGAAATGAGAGGGGTGTTTGTGTTCCCAGGACCAGAACGAGCACTGAGCTAGCAGCGAGCGGAGGGAGACCGAATCCCCCAGGCACTGCGATAACCTGTGCAGCTCCTGCTCGGAGCCATCCCTCCTCCTGCCCTTCTCCTGTGCCTTGGCAGCCCTGCACATCTGGCTCCTCACTGCAGGGCAGCATTAGAGATCTGCAGCCACCTCTACCACGTGCATGGGAACCCACGAAGAATCAACTCTCAACTTCAAGAAAAATCCCGAACTCTTTGCTATACGTTTGCATTCAGTAAGGGACAAAGCTGGATCTGACTGAATTTACCAGAGTGGCAACAGCTTCCACGATGATGGGTTCTGACCTCAGAAAGCACGGTTTTGTACAGGAACAAAACTCTAACACCACAGGTGGGGAAAGGAAAGACTAAAATATGGGAGCATCTTCCCGGAAATACTCTCCTATCTCAGACAGTTTCAGCTCTTTTAGGGTGCTTTCCGTCTTCCTCGTAAGCCTATTTCTTTCAGCAAAGATCCTATAGCTGTCACATCCCAGGCAGCGTAAACCAAAGGGGTTTGTTTTATTTCATTTGGAAATAATCTTAAATTTTGCTACTTTACAACTACTTGCAGCCATACCAGATGCATAAGAAAAGAAATAGTCCTTTCAAATTCCGTGAAGGTATTTTACTACATTAGTTTCATTTAATATGTAGATCACCAAGTCTTAATAAATCCTCAATGAAACATTGCCAGCATATCTCATCAATGTGACTCATGTAAGCCTTGTGTGTGCACTTTTTCCAGTTTAAGCAGATTTCTTAATTAATTTCTTCCATTCTAAATAGGCCGTGCAAATAGTTGTCAACTGAAAAAAAAGGTCTGGGATAATTATGTTTGTGCTTTGTCTCATATGAAGGTTTTTGAAAGCTACCTATAGTTCCCAGCATGTGAACAGGTATTCTCACTTGTTTCTTTTTTAAAGACACCCAAAACACCTGTTGTTGGTTAAGAAGAAACCGGACTTCTCTGGTTTCTATATAAGGTTAGTCTATAAGCAGTTATTTGGCAATAATTTACTTTCCTTAAGAGGAATTGCACGCATTCTAATTCTTCTTTTCAGGTATTATGCAGGTAATTGGATTCAGTTACTTCAAGCCACTGCTGATGACCATACCTTAACATATTTATTCTGGGGATGTTGAGACATGGAGCCTTGTGTTTGGGGGACATGAATATCTCTGCAACACTGACAGCAGGTAAAAAGACACCATTGTGCTCCTTCACAAGGAAAGCAGCATATTTCTGCTACACGTGTGCGCAGAGACAGAAAGGGCAAAGTACTATAAAGATGGATGATTTACTAAAAGCCATCTTAGTGATCTCTGAAAGGGTAATCCCTCATATGTAAATACAGAGAACACATGCACAGGGACATCCAGTGCTCCCGACCCACATGAAGCCTTCACACATACGAAACAGTGCTAAACATGTCTTAGGGAAAAGGTGGTGGGAGGAGGGAAAAAGATAACCCACAATTTCAGCATTCTGTTTCTTGTACATGTACTCCTTCCGTCTCTCTCTGCCTTCCCTACATATATATATATATCACTTTTTTCTTCTACCTATCAAAATCCTCTTAGGTTAAAAAGGTCTTAACAACTGTCAATTTCTGCATCCTATGTTAAATAAAATCTCACACTATACTTTCACTCACCAGTAAAATCTCACTGTATGCTTTATGTGACATTTAGCAATGGCAAATCTCTTAAGAGTCACACCTCCCCTTAAAAGATGATAATTTTAAAAAACAGAAGATAGACAAGTATAAAGCAAAGAACAACAAAGTGTCATGCTTTTGCCCACAGTCCCAATTTTTTTAATCTCATGGTATATCAAAATTTTTTTAATCTCATGGTATATCAAAAGTTGACTGTTTGAAAGGGGAGCATACATGCCAACATCGAAGTGACCTTGCTTCCACGCTGTAATTGTACCCGCACTCTTACCAGACCCTGCTCAGCATCCTCCCTCCCCCCCAAGAGCTGTTGCCTCCTGCTCCTTAATTCCTGTTTCTCAACAATAACACCACATAATACTCTTATTTCAGCAGCCATATGAACTAAACACACCATTAATGCCTTAAACCCCCACAGCGCAAACCGACTCTTTTTAAACAACAGTCTATGGAAAAAGGGTTAAACACATTTGAAAGGAGATCAAGTGAACATCGACAACGTTAGTCCATTCAACTGTTTGAACTCAATACCTATGGGATAGAAAGTAAATGGTCTACCTGCTCCACTCTTAGGAACGTGCAAAGAGCAAGCGCTGATTCATTTCGTCCATTCTAGGTAGGCACTGCTACACTGATTACCTGGAAAAAGCCTCGACACCTCACACCAACAGCACAGAAGCAGAGTTTGCCAATACCCACCAGCACCAAGTGCCACTGCTCCCCAGTGCTGCCTCTGAGCTTCTGGTCCCCCAGCTCTGATGGCTACGCGCAATGCCCCACGGGTGATACAGAGCCCACTCACTGAAACAACTCTTTCTCCCTAAGTATCGTTTCTCAGGCTTACTCCACTGACAACACAAACTTAACATAGACAGCCGGAGATGAAATGTTGAAGAAAAAAAACCCCACACAACAAAAAACCCACTGTGGACTGTGGCTAATGCCATACGGTAAGAAACAACCCTTGCATAAAATGTCCTGACATGAATAGCCATAGAAACAAAGTTAGCAGCTCCTATAGCCAAGTGAAAAACTGCTGGTAATCAACAGAATTTATAGGAGAAGGGGAAGAGGTGTCTTTTTGTTTACTCTGCAGCCAGCAAAATAAAAACAGGCAAGAAAAAACCAACACAAAAAGCTACCCACACACAGAGAATTTATTAGTTTCTCCCCCTCAGGTTGCTTCAAGTAGCCGATCCTTGATCACAACAGAGTGAATCAGTGTTTCTAATGCTCTTCTGGTGGAAGGGGGTGGGGGGCGAAACAGATATATGGTACAACATTTCAAAAATCCTTAAGTTTCATTTCATATTAGTGTGGTTGGGGGAAAAAAACAGAAGCAGTTTTTTTGGTTATGAGGTGAGGGAGGGAGGTTGTTCTTATTTTCTTCACAGCACATGTAGGTGATGATACTGATAAAGCCACTGGAGTAGCTGGTCCTGTAAGAGGTGCTGCAGTCTCTGCCTACCTCCTGCCTTCACACTGAAACTTCACGGGTTTAAGCAAGCTTTTCAGACTTTTCAAGCTGTTCACATTTGGTTCCTGAAAGCACCTAGCAAATAGTAGTAAGTCCATCCAAATAAAGGTTATTGAATGTACATTCTAAGCCATCTTTTTATATATATAAAATTATATGTGTATATACACACACAATTCTATACCTCAGTTTGCTTATCCCTAGCAAGTAGTTCTGGTAAATGCAAAAGCAAAGGGTCACCCTCCCTGCCTAAAAAGAAGGTATACTGAGGTTCTGTTAAAAACCCACTCAGGTTGAGTAAAGTGACAAACAGATGTTTTTCTATCACTTCTATTAAAATATAATTAATTTCTAGTGTATATTACAAGACACATGGACAACAGTTACTGTATTTTATCAAATCAAGCCATTAGCTTCTGAACCAGAAAATTCATCTTAATGCCTTACCTACAGAAGAAAGAAAGTAGAATGGTTTCGAATACTGACTTGTTAACAAACATTACCACTTCTTATTTTTACACACCAATCTGGACAGCAGAATACTTGAAGAGGAAATGTTATTGCTCCAATTTCAGCCCCATTTCAGCAATTCAAGCAGACAAAGCTTGGCTAAGCCACAGGCAAACTGCAGTAATACTTCTCTTTGTGTTGCCTCATTATTTAATCCCAGACCTGGATTTAAAAGCACTCTGTACTACCACTCAGAGTAAGGTTTTTCCATAAAATGCAGACAAAGAAAATTTTTTCCTCCAAGCTCACGCAAGACATAATGGTTGGCTCCTAACTACACTTTTTCCCTTTCATCTTGCACACACAACCCACCAAAGTAGACGCTTCATAGAGGTATATTATCTCAGCACTCAAGACGAAAATCTCGCTCTTTGATTACCTCACAGATCCCTCTGTGCTGACGATCAAATTTTCCTACCAGTGCCTGCGAAACATCAGATTTGACTACCGCTTTCCCACAGAAAGCTGTCTGTGGGGCAGTACTCACTCCAGGCAGCTCCGCTCCCCAAAGCCACCAGCCAAGCAACTGGGCACAGGGCTGCGCTCTCCTTGCAGGGTAAACTCCAAAAGGGACTGGACATTCGTGGGCAGGACACAACAGCTCAAGAGGCATAACCAGAAGATTTATGTTGGCACATCCAAGTTACATCATCCAAAATAGATAAATCAACCAATGTAAGCCTGGCTGTAGTTGTTCTGTTTGTGCAGATTAGCCGGATAGTAGGCTTTAACCTATTACCATTTACTTCAGGATTTCAGTTCGACAGTTCTTCACATCACTAGTTAGACTAAAAGCTTATATTCTTTATTTGTAAATTCCCTTAAGTGGTCCATAAAGACATTTTAAAAAGAAAATCCTAAAGATTCTGCCATTACCATACTAATGTTGAATTTCTCGTTGAAAAAAACATTCATTTTCCAGGTGTTGTTAATGAAGAAGGCTGTTAAGATTTTTTTCTTTATTAATTAAAGAAATAAGCACTGCTTTAAATTTAATGGGAAGTTCCAGTATCCTTTAGGAAAATGGGCTTTCATCTACCTTTGTGGATTACATTTCAGGCCTTTTCTTTTCCCCTATGCCAAAACTCTTCGGAAAAACTAAAACATTTTGTTTATTTGTTTGGGTTTTTTGGGGTTTGTGTGGGTTTTTTCCCCTGTTGGGGGGGGTGAGGGAAGGCAGGGATGTTTGGGTTTTTTCTAAATGCCACAGTTTCTCTTTCCCTCCTCCTCCTCAGAGCAGGGGTCTGTATTCCTTAGACAATTGTACTACTGAGCTATGGTCACTTGCCATTTATTCTCCCACCCCACCACTAGCTTGCAATTAACTGGGATGTGGATAACAGAAAACACTCAGGAGGTATATGAACAGCTAAAAATAACATCTTTAAATGCAAAACTGCTTCTAAACATGTGAAAATAAGATCTATTTAAAGTCCTAACCGGTATGAACTAGTAATGCCCTAACGATGGGACACAATGCTCATCTTTTTTCTTTCTCTTCCTGACCTCGCCTTTCCTTCAGTCACCAAAGTAGCCGAAGGTTGCTTCCCTCCTCTCACCTGTTTTCCTAGTGCCCACAGAGGCTGCTAGTTGAAGCAGCCAGTATTTCCATTACGGACTAACAGCAAAGTTTTACACCAGCTGTAAGAAGGAACTCTAGACTGAAACTTAGATACGATGTCCCTGCAATACATGGCTGAGTTAAGGGCTGGGGAGTTCTAGATAGGAAAATGAAAAGGACTTTTTTTTTTTTTTCAATTAATTCAGCTCCTTTTAAAGAGCCCACGTAGGAGAAAGAAATAGCATAGTATACTTCAGTGTAATTTCTGAAGCAAAAGGGTACCAAGACTTGAAAAATTTAAAAAAGCCAAAAACATACTTGTTTCACAAAGCAGTTGCTGGATATACTCTCACGGTGCTTTTATTTCACATGTCTACCACCACTCACTCCACACAAGTCTGTACATCAGTTAGAAACCTGATGGAAGCAAGCGACACAGATATCCTATACAACATAGAAGCTTTGGCAACTTTTTTTGGTACAGAGAGTGTGGCACCGGGTTAGATCTTGCCTTAACAATAGCTCAGCAATTCACCCTTCTCAGCTTGAAGTGTCTAAATAAAGTTAGCAGAATTGACAGACAAACTCAGTAGCCACCGCGCTGCTGAGACCAACTTGCTCAGCCACAAGCCTGCGCTTGCAGAAGACATCAGAAACCCTTTCCAGACTCCTCCTGCCACAGCCAGAGATGGGGAGTCTGACCCATTTTGACCTCTTTCAAGTCAGGCTAAGGTGAAACTGAGGTTGTTGGTACTCAGTTTCTAAATTCACTGTGTGCTCCAGATTAACCAGTCAAATTTATTTCTGGTTTGCGGGGTCGATGGGAAGCAAGATAACACTTGAGGTAGAACAGCAAGCGTTGCTCCGCCGATAGGTTCATAGCATGTAATTGCAAGAGGGCTGCTACAAAGAGAGCAGGGAGCCTCTATTTGCTACTTTTTTGCTACTAAATATCCGATTTAAACCTTTCGGGTTTCGAGCAATCTACTTCAGAGCAGAAACCAAGCGAGGTGTCAGGGCAGCTCCCAGCTGCCTCGCTGTTTCTCCCCGCACACAGTTGCTAAAATAAAGCCCATTTGCTGCCTCGCAGGCTGCTTTGCAAAAAAATGACACTAATTAATGTCCAATTCCTAAAATGATCTCAGTAAACGAAGATTCCTGTGGGATCTGGGAAATGGAAACACACTGAAGCACTTGTGCTGCTGAAAGCACCCTCCAACTTCAAAATGCTTACAGGCCGTAACTATAAGAAATGAAAAATCTTGCTTAGTCTGATTTTAAGTGTATATATAAACTTCTGCTAACAGACAGACTCGCTAACATTTTCAAGTCTCTTCCATGATATAAAATGATATTAACAAGGACAAACTACTACATTTAGGCAACTGTCTATATAATAAAATCTAAAAATATTAATAAAGTCCTAGTGCTTAAAAGAAAAAATAAACTAAAAGCACAGTTGACAAGAACACGGAGCAAACCAACACTCTTAAGTATACAGCCACAGGTTCAGGCTCTTGCTAGTGTTTAAAGCCATTCTGAAAGAACACACTGCGTGTGTGTACATGCACATGCATGCATGGCTTTCATGTTGCATCCATTCTGACTGAAACTTCAATTTTTATTATTTTCATAAACATGTATGTTACTCAGCTCCACAAGAGGACAGCTTTATACTGACATGATACCTGAGCATTTAAGAGATATGCTGTGCTCATCATCTTCTGTACCAGCAAAGCCTGACAAAAACCTGCGGTTAGCCTGCTCACATGCCTAAGGTTTTTTTTAAATCAAAAAAAAAAGAAAAAAAAAAATCCTCATTATGGCTTTCCACCCTTCAATCTCAAGACAAAACAAGAAAAGTTTAAAAGAAGCTGTTTGCCTTGCCAGTGCTTTTTAAATCTGCTAGACCACACTAACAGCAATAAATTAAGTAGAATAATACTTGACCAGTTCCACAACAGAAATGTCAAATTTACCATATACTTCCTATTATTTTTGCTTTAAAATAGATTAGTTCTTCCATCTCAATGGATACAGTACAATAAACCTTATTCACACAAGTGAAATTTAAAAAACACATAAACTTTAAAAGTATGAACTGATGTACACAACTATGACACCACACAGATACCAATTCTCACTTTGATGCTCTAGTAATTATTTTACTAGTACATTTTGTTGAACGGATTGAATACCAACAAGAAATAGTACGCAGGTGTTGGCCATTGCTAATGGCAATTCCACATGGCCTTAAACTTGTGAAGGGGTCTAAAGCAGAGGAGAAGCAATGGCTCTATCAGAGGAGTGCTAAAATATGTGGGATTTGCACTATCGCCACCAAGTATTTTTCCTTCCTTTCTCTTGCCCTGTTGAAACCCAAAAGTCACAGAAAATGACCACTGTGCTCTTTGGCTTCATCATTTTTATGCTGAATACCACCAGATGAAGAATTAAAAAAAAAAAAATCTGCCATTCCTTTTTTCTATACTTAAATTACTTACAAAGAGAAATAAAATAGGGTTATGGTTTTCAGACATTGTTGTCATTTCTTTGAAGTAGTTTTCTCTGAAGAGTTCTCCCCCCAAAATTAAATCGTATTCAATTACACAAAAATTGTGTGGACAAAACACCACCAAATAAAATTATTTCATAGCTGTATTGGTGCAAAAAGTTACCTGCTATTTAGAACAACTGCATACTCTCCCCTCAAAAAATTTTATACCCTCGAGGTGTAGAATGCACCATCTTTCAGTTGGGATGTAAAGCTAAATAATGTATGCACTTTGCACACCTACACAATATTTTCTACATTAGGTTTGGATCTAAAGACAAGATACTGGAAAAAATGTAACTTTTTTATTAGCATGTTTTTAAAAGTTTATAAAGTAATAATAACCATGCAAAGTTATCTATTGTCTACAAAGCTTATTTTCTCCATTTTTACAGGGCAATAATTTTGGTCAGGCTAAGTACTTCTACAGCCGTAAATCCACATTCGCAGTAAATAGTTCATACTAGCATAGCTAAAGCATCCCACCTTGTGCGTAAGGAGTCTTTTGCATTTTTTTACATTTATTTAATAGAAATATTGATAATTATATCTTTCATTAAACTTCATATTTAAGAATTACCAAAATAATCTTCTGTGCTTTTGTCATAGGAGCTTTGATTACTGCTTGTATAGTACAACATATGAAAGCAACTCCTGAGCTTTCATATCAGGCCTCGACGAAAGCCTTCACGTATCATTTTCTTCTGTTCCACAAGAAAAGTCAACAATTAAAATTCAATTGCTCAGATTTTAAACTTCGCAAGATTTCAATGTTGTAATTTATTTCAGTGGCGAGATATGTTGAAAAATCACTTATATACAAGAGGTGTAAGTGTATTTTCTTCAGTAACCTTTACAGTTAATATTTAATAATTTCCCCTGCTTTCACAATACTATAAAAAAAACTGCCATGAATTTAAGAAGTGGCCTATAAAGCAGTTATAGGATAGCCACTATCACCTTTTAAATAACGCAATTATTTTTCATCTCCTTTTTCACAGAAAAGAGAATGTAGTGCATATTTTGAGGATGAAGATCACAGCGAGCAATGACCATTTCACTTTCACTGTAGATTTAAATACACTGTTACTATCAAAGAACGAAAACCAGAGCTTAGCTTTCTGCACTGAAAACCACATTCTTTACATAGGGTATCATTTAACATTTACACTATTTTAGTTCACTTTGTATTAAATTAGCAAAATTGCAAATTTGGATTGGCTAGTTTCAAAACACAAAAAAGGCCTGTATGATGCTACAGCTAGCCAGTTAATTCATAAGTATAATTTACAGGTTAATCATCATTAACCTCAAGGTTATTTACATTTAGTAACTTGTAGTTTTCAAAGGCATAATATTTGTCTAGATATTTAAATCAGGATTAGGAACAAAGTTCATATGAATGATAATGATAATTTTGACTAAGATTAATAAATTATTTAGCAGATAATTACTTCAAATTTAGTTTGTATACAGATGTGTAAACTTATTATCACACCAAGGCAGTAATTACCATCTTCTTTTTGCAATCATAGAGTACTGATTTGTTAACAGAGATATCTAAATTAGGTGGTACCTGCCCCCACTAGATCAAGTTGCTTTTACCTGAGAGCATAGCTTAGCACAGTTTAAATACGCCTCTCAAGGCTTTGAAATTCAACTGTTCCATCTGCATATAGATATGCCCAACAACTGAGGATTTAAGAACATTTTAAAAAAAAACAAAGAACAGGCGAAAGCTAAAAATACTGAAGTACCAAAAATAAAAAAAAAAAATCAGCATAAGGAAGACCATGATGTTATAAGATAAATATTCAACCACAGAAAAAAAAAAAAACCTTCCTTCTTTAGGAGTTACCGATCATTTTCTGCTAACCCTACTGTTTGTATGTTGTCTTCACTCCTCTCCCCCACCACCACTCCCCAAAAATTCAGCTCATTTCAAACCACGCTGGCCCCAGCTTCGTGCCTAGTGCTGGACTACGCGATGAGGGATAACGACCATTAACAACCAGAACTGGAGCTACCAAAAGCCTCAAAATAAAGCAACCACTCCCTGCCTCCCCCAAACCTCAAAGACATGCTTTAGTAGTTGGTAACCACAGGCACATTACCCACCGAGTCCAAGGCAAGTTCGCAGAGCTGGATGTTCGAGGGAAAAGACACAGGTCGGGGCACCTGCTCAGCCCCCCCGAACCAGACACAGTTCCCCTCATCTAGCCCAAATCTCACAGGTAGGACACATCACAGCCTTCTCCAGGAAAATGTCACCGCTCAAAGGCCATTTCTTCCTTGGGAACTTGCGGGGCTTCATCGTGGTGAAACATGACTAAGTTTTGGACAGACTTTTCCATGCCTTGCCTTTTTTTCCCCTCTCTTTTTTCTTTTTTTCTAAGGTACCACCCAAAATGCTACACCCAGTGACACAAATCAGAACTATGTCAAAGAGTGGCTTGCTGGAATACTGAACCCCATGTGATTTCCACCAGCACTCTACAGCTAAAAAGTTAAGATAGCTTGAACTTTCATTTGAAAAGCCATTTTGCAGAGCTGCAGTACAAAACACAGCCCTGCTGTACAGCAGGAGACTGACGTAACCACACGTGCGACACTGGATCTGTACAGCCGTTCATGCATTCAGAAGTAGCATTTTCATGTTAAGATGCTGAACTTAATCCAACGTATGCAAAAACAGTAACAGCCACAGTAAGGGAAATGTGCAGACCAGGTGATGTGAGCGAAAGGGCCAGGAAGAAAAGCAATGTACATGAGCTGATTATTTGCCACAGAGGCAGGCAAACGCCAACCACACCAAGTGAATGCAATTTTGCGATTTTACTGAAGCCGATCCAACACAAAGGTAACGCAACCTTTAACTCCTTCTAAAAGCTTGAAGGGCTCTACAAATTATAATGAGAAATCTTCTAAATCTTTTCCCAAGATTACCTTCGAGGAGTGATAAGTAACATCAACTCTACATGGGCTAAACACGCGCTACATGTGTGAGGGGATGGTTTTGTTCACAATTTGAGTTTAACTGGAAAACTGTCATCAAGCCCACTGGTACAAAGGGTATATGCTCTGCAACTTTAGACAGAAGATTACAGTTCTACATTAAATGCAGAATTTGGGGTGCATTTACATGTCAACAGCCACTTCTTGTTTAAGAGAGCAGCCAAGATAGAAATCAGGTTATTTATAAAAATGCTCCCTCAACTACCTAACAGAAAAAAATGAAAACTTCTAAATAGAGGTATATAACTCACTCTAAGCAAACATGTAGTTAACGCAAACAGAATAAACACCACCCAAAACAAGTTACCAAATTAGAACAGGACTTCACCATTTGTTACTAGGACTCCACCATTGAGAACCAAACATAGTGTTTAATAAATAAATGAAGGGTCACTTAACTTACTGACTACCGTAACTTAACGTGGGGTGTTTGGGTTTTTGTGGGGTTTTTTTTGGGGGGGTGGGAGGTGTTTGTTTTTAAGAGGAAAGATTTAATAGAACAAGTATTCTGGTGCATCTTTGAATGAACCAGTATTACAGTAAGAGAAAAATTTTACACTGCTGCTACTGGGCATCAGCATTAAACTCTGAAAAGAAATTTAATGATGAGTATACAACATTTAAAAAAAAAACCTTTTCTTTGATTTTAAGAGCATTTCTGATTTATTTTGTGCGGGTTATTACAATCAATTTAAATACCTGTGCTGTACTCTAGAATCTTCAACTTCCTTTATTGTTAGTAAATCTACAGACCACATGTTAAACTACATGCTTACCATCTCTTCTAGTGTTTATTTGAAACTGAAAGAGAATCTGAATTTGTATACAGTTCTGAGCACCTAGCATCCCTGAAAGCTGCACATTTCATATGAGTATCCTACATTAAAAATTTCTGTGCAGGCTTAAAGTTCATACAGTCAGGTAACAAGTTTTGAGATATTCCAGCACTTCCGTTCGGGTCAAAAGGAGTGCCTCCTGGTTAGCAGTGGCGGCTTTTAGCTCTCTGTCACCGTTACGCTGCTGTCCACCACTGCCTCAAACCTGCTTAAATAACTGAGCATCTATTAACGCAGAGCTCGCCGTGTAAGAACTCTTGTTGTCTATCAGCACCCACTGTGATCAATACCACTGAGAGACACTTAGTATTGAATCCCTCTCACTTGACCCTGGCGAATAGCTCCCTCTGCACATCAGAGTGCTGGTTTTCCACTAAGACAGATGCAGTTCGTTCAGGGACCCAGTTCCCTCAGTGGGAAAGACCCATGTGCTCTTTACAGCACCGCAGTACACATCTGGAACAGACCAACGACTCAATCGTAAAACCATCAATGGTGGGGGGAATCTATGGTCACTATTACACAATTAGAAAACTCATTGGAAAAATAATTTCAAAATTAATAACAACATTCCAAGACATAAGTACTTTTTTTTCCTGATACTTGCTTCAAGTTGCTACAAAACTTTCAGTGGAAAAGTATTTAAAGCATTTTTTTCAGAACTTTAACTCATGTCAGGAAAGAGACAAAGAGACAAGACATGGTTTACACTACAAGTGGAGTCTATTATCTCAGATCAAACTGCTACCTAAATTCCTCAAACATCCTACAGATTATGTTTCTCAATTACTGTCCTAAAGAGACATTGTTTTGAAATTTTTTACTCTAGAAGTACGAGGAAAAACTGAACTATTCTTCCATGATAACCAGGAAGCCACAATCACAGAGAATCTCTGCTATGTATATAAACCAAATAATCCACTCTATCACTAAAAATACATTTTTGGATGGTCCGTGCTCTAACTATTTCAAAGCTATTGTTTTCTTAAAAAAACCCACATATATGTTTTCCCTTCACTAGATGATATATGCATTTTCCTTGTCAAAGCTGGGGCAGTTTTGCAAACTCTGTTTCCCAAGAGCCTCCCCGCAGCACGCCGAGGACTTCCTCTGAGGGCAGGGGAGAAGGGGCAGAGAGCACAAAGGATCAGGCCCCAGGATGAAAGCTGTGTGGAGCAACTACATAGTACAACTCTCTTGAGGATGGGGGGGGGGGGG
>Ga0065711_1029429_pt1 | contig 36234 bp, 24 predicted proteins | sample Hoacrofraction12_FD_59098 | JGI IMG/M metagenome (GOLD analysis project Ga0065711, IMG submission 59098) | Hoatzin crop microbial communities from Cojedes, Venezuela - Epithelial fraction 12 v2 (version 2) | ecosystem: Host-associated > Birds > Digestive system > Esophagus > Crop | place...
AAACCCCTTTTTTTTTTTTTTTTTTTTTTCAGGTATGAGCCAGTACACTGGATTTTCTGCTGTGCTCAGCACCAAACTTAGCTAAAGCTGACAGTCCTCACATTGCTCCCACTTGCCTTTCTAGCCACAGGACTTCAATACCATATAGCCATGTTCTGGGAAGATGGACTGAGGGCTGGGACTTTCAAGCCACATGATTGTTCTAAAATAACCTGTGACCATGAGTAGACACATGTGCACACACCAGGAGGTCAAGCCTCACTGCAGAGAGAATAACACCAAAAGACATTCACATAGCAATCAATCTGGCTGACTTTTTAATTGACCAAGACCCTGATTCAGAAAAAGAGAAGCAGCCTTTCTGAAGGCCAAGCACATCTCTAAATATACACCTGGAACTCAAGAAGTTTGGGGGGGGGACAGAATGGTTTTGCCTCACAATGTATCCTGTAAGGCGTGGGGGAAGGTGAAGTGAGATTACATTTCTCAATAGTCTTATTCAACATAGTTGAAGGGAGATGTTTTGACTCTATAATATAATCACTTCAGAAAAAAAACAACATAGGGCTAGAGTGTGCACTGCAAGCAGGGGCTAAAAACTGCTGAAACTTTGGGATTCACTTCGCTCCTGCCCTAAAGATCCTGAAGAGTAATAGTACCAATGCACTTCATTCATGTGTCTCAGCTCCCAAAGACCGTGTGTCTGTCAGTTAATGCTCTGAAAATACCAGCAAAATTTCTACTTACTTCCTAGCTGTGACCTGCATACTGGCTCACTAGAATTGCGCAGGACCAAATAACTCTGTCCCAGCTGAGCTAGCACAAGTGTGAAGAATATAAGAGCATCAGGAGAAGCTTTTACACTGGGATTTTAGAACAGTTACACTGAAGGCAATTGCATACCCTTGGTATAAATCATGTTTAACACGGGTTAGCTGGAATGAGCCCACAGTTTTCCATGCAGGCTCTGAGAAGTGAGAAGGATGGCAGCCCCTTAACATTCACGGCATCCCCTGTTTTCATATTCTTAGGCATTTTATCATGAGACTCTTACTCACTTTTACACATACAAGTAGTTTTGTGGCTTTGTTGGTTAGTTTGGTTTATATGTAAAAGATCTTTTACAAAAGAAACTCGTTTATTTTTTCAAGTGTTTAGAGCTAACTATTTAAGCTCACCATTTGCTTATGCTTTTGAGTGATAGTTAGTTCAGCATATTAGTAAAACTCGTTACATAGGAAGTACTGAACAGGCAGAGATGTCTCAGTCGTTATGAAGAGTGTATTAAGTGTAAGATGTAGCCCAGACTTAACAACTGAGGGACGGTCACAGCTTTAGCGAAGTGGAAAATAGCTCAGACTCCTAAGAAATGGGAGTGAAATGACCACCTAGCTAGCCCAAGCTATTTTTGGCCGTCCAAGCAAAAAAAGCCCAACAAGCTAAAATAAAGGAGGGAGAAAGATGTCTGAGGAAGTCTCCACCAGGATTCCTGACACGCTGTTTCCTTGCAGGTAATATGGAAACCAGATTTATTTCAAAGCAAGGCCAAAACGAGGAGAAGTGGAGCCCTGTGCTAAGGGCAGCCTGAAGTCCCAGAAGGGAACTGCCTTCATCTGTCACAGACGACAAGCTTAGTTTAGCAGTGGGAAGTTGACTTGAGAAGCCAGTAAGTAAAAGGATTCCTCCGAGTCATTTGCTAATTTGGATTAAGGAGGGAAATACTTGAAACTCTTGTCATAGACACCAGCTGCCAGCCCCCACTTGGAGAAATTCAGCAAATTTTCTTTTTCCAGGTGGCAGTGCCACTGCACGAATCCCATGCTTTGGACTATGAATTAAGTGAAGGTTGCTCGTTTGGTGTATGGCAAACAGAACAGCATTGATGGCCTTAACTTTAAAATGCCCAGTGATAGGTTCTCATCCAAAGCTCATGCAAATCCCGAAGCTGCTAGAGCTGCGTAGTTATTTACTTCACAAGGAATTAGTAACAACAGGCACTAATTTTCAAGCAGTGAGAATTTGGGATTTCCCCTTAGCTTTGATTTTGTTAAGGATATTCATCTTAAAAAATATTTCATGTGCAGATTATGTTGCGGCAAAAGCAATACTCTCAAGCACTAACCAAATTCTGAACTGATGAGCAAGGAGCAGTTTGATTTCTCTTCTGCTTTTAGCAGCCTCTGGGGTTACTTTTGCTTTCAGAGAGGCAAAGTTGAGCAACTGTTGCAGGGTATTCATTCCCAGCGAGCAACCTGTTTTTAAAATTCAAGCAAACATGATTCCCCCCCCCCCAGTGTCTGTGAATTCCAGACATCCAGCTGGGTGCTGCTGATAATGAAAAGGAACTGACAGCTACGTCCCAGCTGTCCCGAAGCAGAGTCAACTTTTCTGTTTCATGAAGAGAAAACCAGCCCTGAGTCTTGCCAGTATCCCAAGGGCGAAGGGGGTGATTGGAAATGGTATCTGGCATGGGTGAAAGTAGAATAGTAAGTGGTAAAGTAAGAGATCTTGCACTTCCATGGCTGAAAAAAAGCGATCAGCCTTTTAATGTTGAGTAAAGTATGAAGCAATCCGTCAACTTCACATGCAATATATTCCCTTTCCGTTCACATCCTCGCCCGATATACTCTTCTGAAGCAAAATATGAATGTTGAGGCTGGCTGCACCACGGAGCGTGGTGAGAGGATTATTTCTGTGCAGGCAGAGCGATGCCCCTCCAGCAGCACCAGGCTCCGGCAGTGATGCACATTCACGGGTGCCGCTCTGAGCATGCACAAATGTGGTTCTTTGTTCCATCAGCTGCTCTGCATGACAGGGGGCTGTTTCGGAAACAGAAGTTCCTTGTTTATGCTGCCCTGAGAATAGATGAATATATACTTACCTAGTAAGATGTCCTCACATTGAAAGTCCAGCCTTTCAGCCATGCAGAGCTAAAATTGCCAAGGTCTTCTTGAAAGAGCTATCAATTTTGTGATTGCGTTCTTGTCCCCTCCCTCCAGTTGTGGCGAGTAGTACATGCCAGCCCTGATGTCCCTCAGTGCTTTGCATTTACAATTGTGTGGAAACAGCAGCAGTTATTTATGTATTCTCCTGCCTGCTTTCTTGGCTGTCAGCTCACTGCTGTTCTTAAGGCACACAGGGCAAACCTGCGAAGTATAACCTTCCCTTGGATGCACCATCTTTACGAGCGAAGGAGGTTACTGGTGGGGCTGCAGCATCCCTCAAACACATTTGCAGCCTCAGTTTGTTGTGCTGAAGCATTTTTCTGTGTTAATTAACTCTTATTTTTTTAAGCTTCTAAAAAGTTGGCTTTCTGAATCTCCTCTCTCCAGTCTGCGATCTCACTGGAGGAATTTTCGCAGAGCCCGATTGCCTCTATTTCTTAAGAATTGTTTGCTAATTACTGTTTGCCAGTGAACATTTTCTACTAATTACCACAGCTGTATCTAAGAGAACACTTCCTCCCCATAAGAAGTAAGATATCTATAGTAACCTTGGAATAACATCTGGTACATAGAAACTTTTTGAATGGAATATCAATGCAAGTTAGCAGTGGATTGAAGTGATCTGCACGTGACTTTTTAAGAGACAACTCAGCATACAACTCATGCAATCAGAAAAAGTATTTTAGACCTAAAATCCAAGTTTTCCATGTCCAGTTTCATAAATGTTGCCTTTCCTTGGTCAAGGACATTGGGTCCAGTGCAGTCTCTACTGCTAAAGGTATTTTAATGTTCTACTTTGATACCTGCCATTAGCACATCCAAATGGATTAAAGCAAAGCAATGCAATGCCACAATATTTTCTAGAAGGGACTGGTGACGCTGTAGGATGTTCCCACAGCACAAGCACACTGCTGACAGGTGTAGAGAAACCTGGGGAAAACTGGCCAGGAGCCAGGGGATATGGCTGTATGGCCAGCTCTCCTTCCTACGCAGATTGCTGCCTGCATCGTAACCAGGGTTTAGTCGGTGTTACCAGAGCTGTGCAAGCTGCCCCTGCGAGATGTGTAGCGCAGCAGTGTTGCCTCTTGTCTGCTGGAGCACAGAGGGAGAAAGGAGGTTCAGCGGGCACTCAGAGGAGGAGAGCCACCCTCCGAGCATCAGTTTAACCTACATATGTACTTCCCCACACAGAAATGCTCTTTTGCAATTCCTCCTCGCCATTGCAGATGCCTGGTTGCTGTGGGGCAGGGGGAGGAAGTCGGATGTACCGACTGTGTCTCAGAAACATGTTTGGCTTTGTAACGTTTTGTCTTTACTGTCTAACAGTGCCCACTGAGGTCAGAGCGCTGCATTCACTTTCACTGTACCCACAGTAACAGACTGAGGAAAACATCTCCCTGTTGCAGGCCAGTGTTCTTTTTCTCCTCCCCATAATCATTTTAAGCACCATGTAATCTGTGGTACAGAAGTACATCTACTGAAGTGCAGGATGGCAGAGCTCTGAACATGTAGTGCATAGAACACCCAAAAGAAGATGCTGCCACTGCTGAAATATTCCTTTCAGATCTTTGAGCCCAAATTAAGCTTGCAGCTTTCATGTCATTTGCTGAAGTTTATTAACCGTAATCTCATTTCTCTTATCTTTCTTTCTGTTGTTGCTTTACCTGTGCAGCAGAGCTGATGCATTGATACCAACATGAGGAACACTGAGAAACTGAGATTCATGCCACAGAACATTCCCCAGACAGCAACGGCAGGGTGACTGGAGGAGCACAGATGAATGAAAGACAAGCTACACTAGAGCCTACCATCCTGAGGTCAAACTAATAACTTATTTGTTTGCTGAAGTTCTCTTGCATCTGTCAACTGGTTGTCGTCATCCTGCAATGCATCAGGAGCAGCGCAGATGCAATGCCAGTGAGGGGAACGAGAGGCAAAACCTCAGGGGAGGAGCCCAGGTTTGGCAGCAGGAGACCCCATCGAACACCTAAGCTCTCTGGTACAGCCAGGACCAGTGTGGAGCTATTTGAACACGGGTCACTGAATTTGTCCCCCAAAAGACAGTACGGGGCACTGCTAGGGCCACAGGTCGAATGTGGTGTGAGGACTAGTGCTGAATGCCTGAAAGCAGTGGGGATGCCAGGGCTCACCAGGGCAAGCGTGAGAGGAGGCTCTCTTTCCCTGCAACCTGCTCTCTCCTGTTCCCAATCTCCAATATTGTGGCTTTGCACTCAAATGCAATACGTGTTGACATTTCAACAAAGGAAGAGGGACAAGGATCCCCTCACCGTTTCTAATAAATCCACCTCCGATTCATCAGAATTGAAAGCAACCCATGGGAGGAAAGGAAAAGTGAGGCTGTGGGTGATGGTCATGGTCTGCCCAAGGATGCCTTACACCAATAAGCTCAAGGTCACACTGTATGTGTGAAGGAGGAATCCAGAGAGAGAGCAGTGTCGAACATCAAACAGCGGGGACAAATTTTAATAGGGAGTTGCAGTACACAATTATGAATGCATATTTAGTGTCACCTACAGAGACAAAACATTCCTGAGTAGGGAAGGGACAGAATTTTTTCTATATCTGTCCACAAGAGAAGTCACTCGAACTAAATACACTTTTACACAGAAGAACTGAAAAACAATTTAATAAAATTAGTAATGAGACCTCTGTTTGTAAAGCACTAGTGACCCTGTTTGCATTTTTTAATTATGATTTTCGTGAATTTATGCATCACTTGAAATTATAGCAAAAAGAATTTGGATACAGAAGTTTTACCTTCCTCACTTGAAAAAATAGCTCTTACATATAGCCTCTGTTTAAACAGCAAGGCTAATAACCTTAGAGGAGAATATTTAATGTATTCCTTGAATAGCTGAAATAGCCACAAAACCAAATAATGATGAAACAAATCTTTTGTACAAATATGACCTCCTATTTGGAATGTTGTTTTGAATATGATTATTTATTTTCACAAATATTTATGGTGCTGCTGAATTCTGCAAAGATTCTTGTGAACTGCAACCTACTTGTGGAGTTATTAATGAATAACAAAATAAAAGTGGTTTCAGACACTGCTTCAATTAATGAGCTGTCTTATTTCCAGAAGTACTCAAATGCCATATTGCCACATGCACCAAACGCATTGAGAGGGTAATAACAGTGATTAATGAGCTATAGCAAGTGACTTATTGGAAGGAACTAAATATATCATTCTTGCTGACTCTGAAGGAGCACCTGCAAATATTTGTAGGGGAGATTGTGAGGTCTTAAACGTGATGTACTGCTGAGCAAAGTTTGTACCCACCAAAAGGCATCACTGAGGTTGAAAAGATGTCTTCTGGATCACCAGAGCGGTACGTTTGAATGATGATAGTGGTGTCAGGCTTGAAGAGAGATAAAGGAATTATTAGTCTGGTACCAGTTTAGGGATAAGACGGTAAGGAAGAGAAAAAAAATCCAGAAGTTGAATAACAAAAAAAAAATCATAAAGGCACAATCTATGAAGAGTCCCCAGGTGAAGAATTCCCATTTTGGGGATAAATAAGACAACTAGAAGGTCTGTTGGCATGAGCTGACCTGTGCTGGCAAGAAGGTGGGGAATACCACCAAATATTTGGTGATATCCTCTAACTCTAACACTTTTATGATTCCACAACTTTCCTGTGACATCCAGAAATCAAGGTTGCCTCCTATAGGCATGCCGTACCTCAGCTTCAACATGAATCAAAAGTTCCCTGAAGAGACTACACATTTTTTGTGGCTCCTCTCTGTGGTTTCTCTCTTCCCTAGACTACCAAGAGCCGGCAAAGTGAAGACTGAGTCAAGTCTTTGAAAAGCATCTAGGTCACCACCCAGCAGAAGCACCAAGGAGCTAGTAACCCTTCTGCATCAAGCATTTCAGCTGCAACAAAGCGGAGAAATGTAGACATGCCTGGGGATGGGAGGGTGGAGAAAGAAGAACTCCTTTATTCGCTCTTACTCTCTCAAATCTCAGTTTCATATTTTCCGTGGGTCCAGGCTTTCTAAATGCAAAGAAGCCTCCTCCACTGTTCTTCCAAGCCGTGCTATTGCCTATCTCTGTGCTATGGGCTGTGGCGTCTGCTTCCCTCATGTTTGTTTTCAGTGGAAACAGAAGGGCAGGCAGTAGTATGTGGCTGGCACACAGAGGAGCAAAGGAAAATGATTTTATTTTGTGCCCATAGTTTTTAATTGAGGCTCCAGCAGAATCTTTCTGCACAGTGACCGAGATTACCTCGTACAAAACTGAGAGGGTGGGATGTGGGGAATAATGAATCCTAAAACACACAGAACTGTGTTCATCAAATCAGTTTGGCTACTGGGAGGCCAGGGAGCATTATGGAAATGAGGTGAGTGAGTAAAGCAGCGTCTAAAGACCCAGGAACAATGGGCTCTGCTTTCCCAACCTCGTCTGGGAGGCAAAAACGCGGTGCAGAGCCTCAGCGGCTGTGGCTCCCGCATCGCCGCTGTGCCGGCGCGGCAGCTGGCCCTGCGCAACGGGGCATCTCCCCTCCAAGCGGTTGACCCAGCCAGGAGATTTCTGCGTGACTGAGCGTGTACCCGCTGAGGGGGCTCTGGCAGCCCTTGTTTTTTTGTTGTGGCACCGCAACCCCAAATCGCTGTTGACTGCCAGGCTAAATAATTTCTCCCCCTCTTTCTCCCTCTCCCTTGCCTGTTTACACTCTCAGATTGTTGTGGACAATTACCAGGGTTCGCCTTGGTCATTGTTTCACCAGCTGTTTTATTAGCACATATTTTGTGCTTTCAAGTTTTCTACACATGCCATCCACTCCACTTCTTGGGGTTTTTTTTCAGGATTTCCTCTGTTTTTTCTGAGTGTTTTTCATACAGAAGAATTTAAAGCTGCATGCAAGGATATGTTACCTACTATACCATTTGTTATTTGGACTGTGAGAGGAGGGCAATTGTTAAATGCTTCAACTCAACATTATATTTACTGCAGACTGTCTTAAAATATGCGCTTGGCAACTTTTGGGCTATCTTGAAGCGGCAAACCCCAGGTGTGCTTCCCAGCTGCCAGGTAGAGGCGAACATGTCCAGCAGGTCCCGACTGCACTGCAGGTTGGGACCCAGGCAAATATGATTTCAGTCCCACTCATGCCCTGTGTGCCTTGCCTCCCACGGAAAGCGGCTGGGCAGGGGCACAAGGCTTTCCCGCAGCCCTCCGAGCGGGGACAAGCGAGGGGGCAGGATGGCAGGGCAGGGGGGCTGGCGGGGAGCCTCTCTCATGGAGGGCTCACAGCCTTGTTGCGTGCTGAAAGGGGGAAGGAAAATAATGGGAAGAAGACAAGGTTATAGCAACATGTTTGTGAGTGGTACAGTGTCTGTGGGTGGCAGAACTTTAGAGCCCAAGCTAAATTTTTCTCGTCAATGTGGTGTGACTGGGTATTGTCAAATAGCTTAACTTCTTAGTGACTGCTGGCACAATATTTGGGAGTGGGGTGAAGAAGAGGAAAACAGTTAACTTACAACCCAGAACTGCACAGCAGTGTGTGATTTGAAGCATCGTAGAACAAAGGGACAAAGCACAACATAAGAAAATGCCTCAAAAAAAAAAGAGTCTCAGAAAAAGAGATGTAAAATACATGGTTACCTGCCTTAGCCCCAGCTTATTCAGTCATGACCAGGCCCGGATACATTTAAATATCTGACAGGCAAGCCTTACTTAAGGAAAGGCAACAAGTGCAATTTCAGTTGTGCAACCGTGCAGTTGAACATTGAGGCTATCCTCAGCGTTCTCTCCTAGCTTGATGGGAGAGATAAAAGCAGAAATATGAGCTGAATGTAGCAGTTTCTAACTTCCCCTCTAGCAATGTGTTCAAACTTTTGACTGGACAAAAGTGTAGAGGAGTCCAGGGCAAACACACATGCTGGTATCCCTTGACTCTGAGCATTGCATTTCATTCACAGATTTTTTCATCAGGGACGTGTGTTCTAAGCTTCAGTCCTGTCCCCTGTCTTTCTCCGTCCTGCATGCATTGTATACAGAAAACTGACTGTTGCTTGAAGAAAGGGTGGGAGTGGTGAAGTGATCTCATCGGTGAAGCTCTTCCCCAGCTCCTCAGGTGCTTTCGGCTTCCTGCTAACCATATGGAAACGCCATTTTTACTCTCTTTATTAGAAAATCCAGCCGGGAATATTGCCAAGTTCCTCCAGTGCTGGAAACCAGAATTTTGGTTCAAATCCAAAATTGAACACAGTTTTGTGAGGTCAGCCTAGATCCCCAGAGAGTGAGTTCCTCCTGCTACAAACGCAGAAGAAAAAAGGCACAAGCAGCTGCTATAACCAAGATCTCATGCACTTTCCTACGTAACTGAAATGAACATAGCTTGTTGTAGGTTGTGCTAGTGCCTAACCTCTTTGCCACCAAACCGCTTTGATACAACCCTGAACTGAATAAAAACCAAGCCGTGGCCAATGCCGGGTTACCCAATATATGTCAGCACTGCATTATTCAGGTAGTTTCACGAAAATCTGTTTCTTCTAGGCTTTTGTCCTCTGGCTAATTTATGTCTAGTGAGGTTCAAGCTCTGATTAAAGCGTTGGCTTTGAGTAGGGTTTTCACAGCTTCCTCTCCTGTGTATTCACTCTGGTGTGGTAGTGCCTGACTCTGTAAGCTCAGCCTGCAGCCTTCCCATCTGTTACACCGTGGTTAGAGCCTTTCTCCTCCACTGGTGTAGAGCCTTCTCCTCCTAGGCACTGGCATTCATGACACATTTTATTGATGCCTCTGCCCCTCTGTCAAATTTTATTGGCACCTGTGAATGGGCTCAGACCTTACACAGACAGGCAGAGAAGCAGACAGAGTGATACACACAGAAAATGTGGTTGCACAAGTGTTATTTCCTTTGGAAACCAGACAAAAAAAGAAATTGTCTCGAAGTGCACTTTACAAGTCTGCCTATTTTTACTCTTTGGATATTTGAAACCTCTGTGTCCAATTTGAATAAAATGCATATAACATGATGCTGTTTTAATGGAAAATCAAACAACTCAAGCCCAATGGCTATGATGGAAACAAATATTTTTTCATATGTTCAAGTCACCAGAGGCCTACAAATAAAACAGGAGTAGATACATACATGATATTAAAAATTTAAGTCCATATTGGGGGCCTTCCAACATTTTGAGCTCCCTCTTTCCTTCCTGCACCCACATACAGGATCTCTCTTTCACTTCCCTTGTGCTTCCAGAGGCCTCCAGGCAGACCAAGTCTACCTTCCAGCCACAAGCTGCTGGGATGTGACCCTCCCTGAGACCTGGCAGTGTCACACGATTAAAGTGCTCCACTTTGGAGCCACGCTTGCCATCACCCACCCGGAGGAGAGCCTCTTTTTGGTTTTACTTACAGCTGGCAAGCACATTCACCTGTTTCAGTCTCCCAGAGCTTAGTCAGGTTTTTTGCAACCTTTGGACCAAATTCAGCGCACCTCTGGTACCTTGGAACCCTGTATTTTCAATGCTCATCATGTGTGGACACCATATACAATAGTGTACATGCTGTATTACCAATACAGCTTATACTGTATGATTTTGCTGGTGGGAAAATCATGCAAAACTACTATTTAGAAAAAAGTACCATAGCTCTAACTTTATCTGTGGAAACCAAAAATCAGTAGGTGATAATCCATGCTTTACTAGCGAAGCTTCATTCAGTAACAGCGATAAACACAGATTGGAGACAGACTCCATGCTATTTTTATGAGACATATTATTATTGTGATACCTTCTTCACTTCACAGTCACAGAGGAATGATAACATGAGTGTTGATATATCCATAGTAATATTATGTCACATATTATATCCCTGCCAACCAAACTGTGAAGTCGGGCTTTACTATTTCAGATGTACACTGACTACTATGAAAGTTAATAATTCTGTCCTGGGGATTAATGGTGTTTTTCTCAAAGAAGTCAAACCTACTTATGCCTACTTTTCCCTAAAAAAATGATAATTTTTCTCAATGATAGCAAAACCAGTTCCTTTACTTGACAGTCTTGCATTTTTGCCACATGAACTTCTTTGACATTAGTGCTCCTGTGAAGCTAATAGAAAACACCCCTGATCCTTCTCATTAATATTTCCATACCTAAACCATGCATACTTTTATCACATATTTTTGGTAATATCTGAGAATTGCCAGCCAAGTGTCTGTTAGCAGACCTCCAAGAGCATGCCCTTCAGTTGTGAAAAGAGCTGGGGAACACGCTGTGTCAGCCACCCCATGTTGACAATCTCAATTATTTTAAGCAGCATCTTTTTCTGCTCTGGTAATAACAATCTACTTTTTGTCTGTGACTTTGACAGGATTTTGCTTGTTTGTGGTTTTATTTTCAAGTCACAGTGCTTCATAGCAATATCCAACTCTGCATTTTACTCCCCAGCACTTTCATCAAAACCTCCAGAGAGTGTGTTGGAAGCACAACATTTTCCCACTAGCCTTCTTTTTGATTAGAAATTCATACTTACAAACTTAAAATCACCTCCCTGTTCACCAGAGGCAAGAAATTATTTATGGCCAGATTCATTTAGCAGTGCTTTCTCATAAGCAAAGATAAAACATGTTGTGCACGAGCAGCTAAGGCTGAAGTTGCCCTCTCTGGCTTTGTTGGTAAATGCCTAGGCTTTGCTAGAGCTGTGGTGCACAAACTGCCACTATCGCTGTTTCCAAAGATGCTGGGGACCTGGGGACATGCTCTGCTAAAAAGCATAGTTCCCTCCCATCTCTTATTTTCCTGTGAAAAACCTTTGGTTATGAAAGGAACCCAAAAGTGTTCCCAGGGCAGAGCTGCACGGCCACGGCGCTGTGCAATGTTTATCCAAGGGCCCCTGCCAGAGCCCTGCTGATGCTTCAAGCACTGAGATATATTTAGCACCAGTCATCTCTGCAGAAATGGCTTCTATTTTGGCTGGTGCAAAACGTTTGCTTCTTTGGGGTCTCTTTAGTGAGCGGACCTGGTTTTTTTCCTGGGATGGCCAGTCCTGGCTCTTCTGCTACAGATGGCGAGGCAGTGAGACTGCCCAGCTTCTCTCTCAGCCCGTCTGTGAAGGGCGTATGTTCTGGCACTGCGGTCCTTGAGCTCAAATGTTTCGAATGTTTCTTCTTCTGCTTTGGCCCCATGTCTATCAAAAGAATGAAAACTCCTAAAAACGATCAACAGACCAATACATTCCAAATGCAGCAACTATTTCTTCCTTCTCCGCTATGTATTGTTGCTGCTTCAGTAATGCTGAGCTCACACAACGCCTTGGTGAGGACAGAGAGCAACATGGTCTGTCCTGAATTTTACTTGTTTACACCCTGCTGTCCGTGGCTTTTCCTTCAATGTCACTGTCGTGGGAATGACATTATCGTAGACCAACATCCAGCTCAAAAGGAGGAAGAATTTGAATTGTTCCTACACTGATAACCCAGGCGTCTTCTGCTGCAGTGTAATCCACCAGTCCCAGACAGAAGCTCTTAGTAGGGGTGACATTGCCATCCTTGCCCCCACAACATACATACTCTGTGGGTGTCAGTTAACTCTTGTAAAACTTTATCAGCAAATTCACTTTCTGCAGCTTTTCCACAAGTGTTGGACTTGACTGGTGTCACAGAATCACAGAATCACAGAATTTTCGGGGTTGGAAGGGACCTCTGTGGGTCATCTAGTCCAACCACCCTGCAGAAGCAGGGTCACCTAGAGCAGGCTGCATAAGACCTTGTCCAGGTGGGTCTTGAATATCTCCAGAGAAGGAGACTCCGCAACCTTCCTGGGCAACCTGTTCCAGTGCTCCATCGCCCTCAGAGTGAAGAAGTGTCATATTCATATTCAAAGCATATTCAACTTTTCTGGGTGGACTACAACCTGGGGATCCTTTCCCTTTCTTCTTGACATTCCTTCGCTCGTGGTGTTTTGGGCTCCCTGCCTGCAGGGCAAGCACACTGTCCCTCCTCTGCAGGGTAACATCCCTTGACTGGCATGCTCATACTGCCTGCCCAGGAGCAAACACGAGGTCTTTCAGGGGGCTTGGTGTGTTGATGAAGCCCTTGGTGTCAGCTACGTGTCCTGCCAGGGACTGCGCCAGTCCTTCCAGTTCACCAGCTCAGCTCTCCTGCTTTCAGTCATTCGTGAGAGTCTCTCCCTGCTCTCTGGCTAAGGATGAGCTGCCTGCAAGTATGCAGCATGCTGCCAGCATCCGTGGCATGGCCTCGCACAGTGCTGATGGAGCTTTTCACCAACAGATCCTGATGGCTGTTGAGCCACTGCTACAGATGAAAAAACGGAGGACAAGAAAAGGGACTTGGCTGGTCCAAGTGCAAATCCTTTGTTCACCCCACAGCACTGCCACCCCCACAGGCGTGTCTAGGATAGGAATGAACCACAAGTTCCCGATTCACTGCAAAATCTCCCAATTAGCTGATATTGAGGGATTTGCCTTCAGCCCAGGGCTATGCTAACTTCCGAGCAAAGGATGCTATGATCCCAATTTCTGTTTGTTCTGCTCATGCCACATTTTTTTCTGTTAGCCGAAAAACTGAGGCAATCAGGCTTATTAGTGATAATGCTGCCTACATTTTCTGCAGAAGCTGGTATTACCTGCCTCAGCCTGTTGTGTGTGGGAGGGACCTGCTACTCCTGCTGTGAGTAACCACCACTGTTTCTGTGTAGCTGAGCAGAGGGCTGAAAAACTAATGGTAATGAGACATGTGCCTCCTACCCGACGGAGAAGGCTCCATCTCTGGCGTCTTTTACAGAGCTACCTTCAGAGCTGGGCTTGACTGCAACTGTGTTCAGCTCTTGTAGCAGCAGCACCAGAAAGACATTTACATAAGCAGAGCATCCAGATACGAGAGTAGCCATATCTGACAGACCATTAAATGGAGTTTTTTATGAGAGAGTGTGTGTATATGCAGTTCATTAGAGTTTGGGGGGCAATTTACCTCAGAAGTCCCATAAAGAAACAAAGCAGAGCTCTCTACCATGAACTTTATGTATGATTATATTATTGAACCATCTTGTTGCACGCAAATTCAATTTATGTTTTCCACATAATTTATTTTCCAGTTAAATGACTTTTTAATTAGTCTCTAGGTGGTAAGCAAAATAATATATAATTTATGGCACTTTCAGTAACAAATGCATTGTTCATTTTCCTGCGGAGCTGAGCACACTAGCAAGGCAATTTTGGAGTAGCTGTTATTCAGATAGCCCTGATGTTTTCCAGAGGAAACCTGTGCCAGCTCCACAGCCTGAGAGAGAATGCATCTTTCTTTTAGCAACGATTCACACACAAACACATGAAATGCCCTCCCAGACAGAATGAAAGGTGCTTGCAAGGCTTTTGGAGAGACTGCACAGCACAGGAATACAGCAATTGGTAAATTCCTCTTTTCAGGTCATTGGGATTTTCATATGGCAATGATACACTTTTGCTTCAAAGAGGAACTACCACAGTACACCAGATGTGAATAAAAATCAGCATGAATAAATAGCAGACTATTTATTTGGAGGTCATACTTCCCTACTACCATTCAGCACAACAAAGTTACATGTAGGTTAAATATATTAAATACATTTCTCATTCGTCTTTTTATGCCTAACTGCTCCACGGTCCCAGACACCATGCAATCATGTAATGAAAGACAGATGCTGCTATAAAGAACTTGCAGCTGAAACAAACTATGCACAGAAATGGGAGACGTAATAGAGACACTGAGTTATCAGATCTAATTAATTTAATGTTTGGGTCCAGAGCCGTCCCAGCAAAATTTTATCTGAAGTGCTGCAATCAGGAGGAGAATCACCAGGCCCCCCTGTAGATTTAGTCAAAGGAGAAGGACAGTGGCAGGCTTAACACCCACCGAGGCTGGCAGGGGATGGAGTGGGCCATGACCCCTGCCTGGCTGCCACAGTGCCTTATGCCCATTTGGCTGTCCCTGAGATGCCTGGGTGAGGGAGAGCTCCAGCTGTGAGCTTAGCAAATCTTGGTGTCACCCCACTCCTGAGGGTCCTATGTCCTCCTGTTTGGAGGGTGCTGCTCTGGGCACCCCAGCTGGAGCGGGGCTCTGCAGCCTGCCCTTCTCTGGCAAGGCTGCATGGGAGCGTGGGCATGGTGGCAGCCGGACATCCACACCACCAGACACGTGTCAGCTCCACCAGAGCTCCTGCTGGGCACTGACCCCCACACAGACCCAACACACATCAACTTTCCGAGTGATTCTACAGTTTTTTTCCGCTCAGAACTGAACAGTTGCTGCATGCTTTTGGTGCTATATGTGGTTGATGTTCCAGATCTTTATATATTCCTTTTTTTGTTGTTGTTTTTGGTTGATGCTGTGGAATGTTTTCTGAATCATAAATCCACTACTCAATGCTCTCACTTTGTCCCCCATGGAAAGAATGTTATTTAAGCCCCATAATTCTGTATTTAGTAACAAGAGGACTGTGTATCCATCATAACACCGTAACCAGCTTGCAAGGCTTTTGTCTTGAATAACGTCCAGATCTACCATTTTTGGGGTGGCCTTTTTGATTAAACCAAGAACTAACAGCTTTGCAGACAAAACGCACTCAACATTTTCTGTAAACCAGGTAACGTTCAGGTATTTTGATGAAAGATTTGTTATTCTTCAAAATTATTGCTTATGGGAAGACAAAAATTATTCCTGGAATCTAAAGGATCTGGTGATTTCTTCAGGAAGCAACCATATATTAATAAAAAGAAAAAGTGCATTATCTCCAGTGCTTTTCAAAACAACAGTTGGAGCAATAGGCAATAATAAAGAAGTGTAAATCCTGAAAACACAATTCAACGTTTCCTTCTAGGACAAATAATATACATGGTTTCCCCCAAGCACAATTTAAAAAATCTCACTTTAATAAAAAAAAAGTAACGTGACTTGAAAAATCTCTTTAAAGTGTAATTTGATTCAGCCAGCAGACAGAAAAACGCATAGTCCTGATCTTAGCTTGGGCATCAGTAACTGGTCTAGCCTCAAGAGTGACCTCTGGAAATTTTGGCTTCTAAGACCTGATTTTCTATAAGTGCTATTGGTAATATAATATCAGAAGTATTTCAGTAGAGACTACTCTGTACTTGGACCAGCACAAAACCTTCAAAGAAGATGTAAAATAGTTGGTAAAACAGTAGAAAGCTGCCACTTATTCTAACCCAAGCCTCAGTACAAGGCTTTGCTGCAGATGTCTCAGACTGCAATGATGGCCTGGAAGTGCTGGCAGCAAACCCTCAGTGTCCTGGCTCCCAAAGATCCACCTCGACTGCTCACCTCAGCTTGCCCCTCGCCCGCAGCCGGTGCCTTCTTTGGACTGGTTTTGGACCAAGCCCTCAGACCACACGGAAAACTGAGATTGGTCACAAGATCATTTTTCATTTCTGTTTTTGGGCTTGTTAGAGCTTTTACTACTTTTGAAATCTTTCCTGAGAGGGAATAAGGCCTAGCTAGGGATAAAATAAAAGTACACACAGGGAAGCAGTCAAATGAGCTTTTTCTGCAGAATTAACTCATTTTTAAGCAGTGGGCACATTTATTTTTTTTCTTGCAGTTAATTTGCCGTGAGTGTGCAGGAACCTAGGATTTGACATGTACAGGAATAATCCTATTCTGACAGACCTGACATAATAAACCACCACATTCCTGTGGTATTGCAAAATATGTAAATCTTTTTTAGAGTTGGTTTTAATTATAATCTTTCTTTCTAGTGAAACATCGATGAGTTATTATTCATAGTCCAAACTGACTTGGCAGCCCAAACATCTACACATAAAATTCAACGATCTTCACATATTTTAGAGAACACCGTGGACAAGACTAAGAAGGCATAGGAAAATATTGCCATCGGCACTGGTGGGTCTGTTCTCCCTCCCCCCCGCTTACTGAAAAGCCATTTCGCTTTCTTCCCTCCAACCAGAGACGGCAAGCCTGGCAACTTGTTGGAAGGGTCTTGCAAGCCTCAGCCTGAGCAAGAGCCTGATACAGCAAGTAACGTTAACCCTGCTCGCAGTTTTAAGTTCCTGCTTGACTGAATTAGGAACCACTTTATTCTTTGGATGCATTAATGCATCCAAAACCTAGCTGCTCTGACATTCACCAGTTGTGCTCTTCTTCAAGCCTAGTTGCAGTTATCTGCAACCAAGAACTGTCAGGCATATTGAAATCATCCTCAGCGTTGGGGAAGGTTGAATGTGACCCAGACTGAAGCTGGCTGGGAAAAGGGTGGCGATACACTGACCGGGGAAGCGGGCGTTCTCCCAGGCCGCATCTGAACTTGTGCTCAGCACCGTGCTTCGTGGTGCCAACTTTCAAGAAACCAGACGGTGGGGGGAGATGTTCTTGCCGAAGAGCACTGCTCTTCCTGGCTGCCCAGACTTCCCCCAGACACTGGCAGAAAAAGAGGGAAGGCTGTGCATCCCAACAGGCAGTTGGGATGTAACAGCATCACTGAGAAGTGCAGCCGGGCACAGTGGCTTCCATGTAGCCCCGCGAGGAAGACATCAGCCATTCTACATGCCACCCGGTGCTCTGGTATCTCCACCTCATCCCAGCTTTGAAGAATGCCTTAGAGCTTTCTATTTGAAAGTTTACTTTCAGTTTATTTATGCTGACAACCATATATTATCTCCTCAGCTTTTCCATACTTCTTCTTTCTGTCCTTTTATTTGCCTTCAGTTGTTATTAATCATGCTTTTAGAGCTGCTGCTTATCACCTGTGAATGTGTTTGAAATTGTGTTATGTATTTGACAAAAAGCTGCCTGGCTGCCTCAGTGGTGTGGACTCTGCGGCTTGGCTTTACTATGGCAAAAACAAAAGAAAGGAAAAAACCCAAACACTGCAGAAGGAGCTTCAATGTCCAAATCATCCTTGCAAGCGGGCAGGAAGTCTCTCTCAGTGGCATGCCGCAGGCTGTTACGCAGAGAGCTTGCACAAGAGAGAAATTAGAAAACAGCATCGTGAACTTCCTGTGCAGATCTGAAACTGGAGCGGCACATAACCACCCTTAGCTGCAGGGGCTCAGCTAGTGCAGCCTCCCAGAGGGGCCAGATACCCCTCTGCAAATTCACCCTGCTCCCACCTGCCTTGCTTCAGTATGTAAAAACATTTGGAGCACCTCCTGGCCCTTCTGCCTGTGTGGATTTCTACAGCATTTGAACAATTCAATATGTAGACAATCAAACTGTTCCTGCTGGAAAACTGGACCTGATGTGTTGTGTCTTAACATCAGCTACTGACCTGGAGGTGTTATTGTACTAGGCCTTTTTTTAACTCCAGTGCTTCTAGGGCAAAATAAAAAGCAGTGCAATTAAGAAAAAAAGACTTCTCTTTTGTTACTTCAGTTTTGGGTTGGTCATTTTTCACCTTCAGTTCCAGTATCTGTCATGGTGGAAGCAAAGTTGTCTTTGCAATATCTGAAGGCTGATGAATCACTAGGTTTTGTTGGGAAGTACTCAGTTAGTGATTCTACAGAAAATACAGCCAAGTGGCAGACAAGTGAGCCCATGCATACAGCTTACTGGCTATTCAGCTCCCATGTTCACAATTCAGAAGCTGAAGGAGCTGAACTTTAGATGTAAAACTACTTTCAAACAGCCATGAGCCTTTAAGACAGGAGGCAAAATTTTCAGGTATTCCGCACTTTCAAGTGGAGCGACTGTAGCCAGATGTCAAAAAGTACTAAATCCTCAGTGCCCTCAGCTACACTGCATTCATGGACACTTGCTTCTGGTGTGGCAATGGAAGGTAAGCCTGTCTGAAAATCTGTCGCCCAGTGATGGGACTGAGCACTGTAAGAAGAAAACCTCTAACAGAAAAAGGGTTTTAAATAATGATTTGGAAAACATTTGAAATTCCTTTTTTGAAAAAATATATCACTTTTTCTTCAAAATGGTGTTTTCTGGGAAGAATCCCAGCTTTTCATGGTTTTCTTATGTTTGTCAGAAAACTCCAAAGCCCAAATTATTTTTCATCAAGAACCCCATTTGCTTTTCACATAAAGATTTGGTGACACTGAATACACGTCTTTGCTAAAAGCATACATAGCAACATGTAATAAGTGTTATTTGCTGTAGCATTCTGTTTCATTACTCTTCTTCCCCTGATAAATACTGTCGCTGCATGTTAAAAAATAAAAAAGAGAAAGAAGAAAGCAAAACTAGACTCCCCAAGCCATCTCCTCATGGCCACTGTAATCTCTGCTATCGAGACTCATTTTTAACCTTCAGCAAGCAGCCAAGCACGGCAATTAGAATGTAGTGCCTTAAGAAAGGCCCTTTTGAAAGCACCCCTCCCCAGCCAGCCCTTTCCCATCTTAGAGGGATTATGGCAATTATGATACGGCCTATTGGTTGGCAGCGGAGGGCGAGAGCCAAGAAGGACTATTCATAACCCTTAGTCCTTTCTTTGGCCTACGTGGAGTGGGAGGAAAGGTGGGTTTTGTTTCGTTGGGATCCCATTGGATAACAATGAGGAAGGAACTGGCAAGTCATGAATGTGTGGACTGGCAAACGCAGGTTGCTGGCACACCTAAAGAGGTTTCCAGCTGCTCCCTGGAACTGACCCTGAGTTTCGGGACTGCAGGGTTAATCCCGGTTTGCCTAGCACCCCGGTGGAGATGAAAACAGACAAACCACTGGGAAGAAAATCAGGTAAACAAAGCACAATTTGCAGATTGAAGTGGCTCTCTTTCAAAGGCATACCAAGGCTGGACAGGAGCCTCTCTGATAAATGTACCCCTTTGAGAGCTGTGGGGCTTGGCTGCATAATCTCACTAGCTGTTGCTCTGAAAGCGACTATAAATGTCAGGTTCTTGCAAGAAAACCCACACACGTTTCCTGTTTCTTATGGTTCATGATAAAAGTTGCACACAGCTTGAGCTCAGTTCTTTAGAGCAGTAGTTTTCTAGCACATCTAGAGTGAAGGATCTACAGTTAGCTCAATTTCAAGCAGCTTATAACTTATCAGAATAACTGAAGTCAGTTGGCACAAATGGCCATGCCACCAGAAGCTGAAATGCACACATCTGTGGGAGATTTTAAAGCAAAGCATCGTTCCACCTCCTAAAAAAAAAAAAAAAGCACAAGATACTGGTACCTCTTAGTGAGGCTGATAAACCAACAAAGCTTCGTTTGCAGCCTCAGTAAAATAATGAACATGGCCACGCTTCAGATCAGAGCAAAGGCTGGTTGCTAGCTGCCAGAATCTGAGGAGAAATATTGCTCACACTGTCAAACCAGTGAGGTTTTTTTTTAAAAAAAAAAAGGAATCTAGAGGACAAGAGAATGATCTTGCAGCATAGTAATCGCTCTACTGTGATGGCTTGCATCCCCTGCACGATCCCCTCCTAATGGCTTCTCCTCAGCTTGTTCCCCCTGGAAACAAGCGGTGTCCCAGGAACGTGCCGGAGAAGCAGGCGTGAGTCAGTGCAAGCCGGCGCCATGCGCGTGGATGTGTGGGAGCAGCCGCCGAGCACGCTGCCGTGGGGAGCAGGGACGCTGCGGGCTGGGGGCAGCTGAGACCTGGCCTGCACAGGCGGGCACCGGCGCAGGCACACTCGCCTGCATGGGGACCTGTGCTGCTGCAGCCTGCGCGGTCAGCCCTGCCACGTCTCCCTCTGATGTACGGCTGCATAAGCTCATACCCCAGGCTGAAGTCAAGGAAGTTGCACTGATGTAAACCAGCCCAGAGGTAAGAATCGCCTCATCTGCCCTCCTGTGAAGTCTCAATGGGGATGCTGCTTCTGTGGTTCTGAGGTTTGTGCTTGCAGTGCGTCAGGTAGAGCACAGAGAAATACAAGGGACCTGTACTGACACATACCATTTCAGCGTCTCCCTTCAGCTGACGGACCAGGCACCCTTCAAAAAAGGCACGCAGGAGCTGGTACTGCTTCCAAGAAGTGCTGTTCTGAGGAGCTGAAGGACATGGCTGTCACTTGCTGAGGATACAGCACTCCTGGAACCCTTCCCAAGCAGAAAGCAACAAGCAAGGCTGGGACTGGATCACTCACACCTTGTGTCAGTGCAAGCTTCTCTGCCATTTCCCGCCATGAGACAGAAAGGCAGTACCACATCCGGCAAAAAATACCGGTTTCCAGAGGTTGGTAGTTCAACATACCCCACTAACAGAACAGGACTTACTCGTCCAATTTTTCTAGCCCTGATCCCGGAGCCCCCAAACCTAAGAGAAGAAGCGTCGCTTGGACCCGTTACCAAACGAAGCCAGCATTACTCATAGAAGCACGAAATGGTCACCTCTGCTCGGGTGGAGGGCAACCACATTCACCAAGATACCGCTGTGCAGTCATCATATATAGTAGGTCTGCTGCTTGATTTAACCTCTATGGCATGAAGTCCTCAAGTAAGACTTAGTGTTTGCTTTGGGCTTTTGCCGCTAAATTTCACCTACAGCATCCTCCATGGAATAGTGAAACCATGCATACATTTCACCGTGTCTTGCTTTTAAATGTTTAAACCTTTAAAAGAAAGCCCAGAAACTCTTTCTCAGCTGCCTGCTAGCTTAGAGGCTGGTAAATTTTCCAGATGATACCTTGGTTTATCACTATGAAATTCTCCAAGTGCTTCAAGTCGTAGTTCTCTCCCTGCACAGAATTATCCTAGTCCTGATCAGACTGAGCAACAGGGCAACCAATCTGATCCTTAAGCCCATTTTAGAGTCAAATCCTAAGTGTTCCTCCTCTTTTCTCCCCTCAGAAAGCCAGACCGGGCAGGTTTGCCTTGAACGTGCTTAATGCTCACCAACAGGATCGTCACAGAATTGAATTGCTTCATTCATTAAAACAGCAGCTACAGCTTCCTTTTGTAATGACATCACGTGCTGTCCCTGTGCTCAGGGCTATCTTCTGCCTGCTTTTCCCAGACATTTCCCTTTCTCCTCACCCCGGCAGATTTTGAGGGAATTCTGGTTTTATCTTGAATTTCTTTACTCTAGGTGAAAGTTCAGCTGCATCCGCCCCAAGTACCTGTGCATATGCAAGGTCAGTCCAACCTTTCATTAAAGTGAAATGCCGGAGGACTGTAATACATGATCTGATGCGCATCAGCTGCAGACTCACTCTGCTCTGCACCTGGGACACCCATGGCAGCCTTTTCTCATATCCAGTTTGCTCCTTAGCCTAAGGGAATTCCCACTCACATTTTCCAGACTCCAGATTGCTCAGGATGGGACTACTCAAGATCACTACAGGGGCTGAAATGCAGAAGAAAATGTGGCCACAGTGGGGAAGTGGGGAAACTGAACTGAGTCTACCTTATACAACACACAAACAGCCAAACCTTTAGCTATTTAAAATCTGTGGGGGGTTGGGCATCAAAATGCTCCAACTTGCTGGTGAGGCTTAGACATTATTGTTTAGAGAGCAAGTAGCAGCTTCTTGGGCAGCTCGTGCAGTCTGGTCCTTTTGACTCACCGTGCGTCTCACAACATGCCGGGCACACAGATGTCTCCTGGCACAGGACACAGGTGGCTGTGCTTAGTGTGGCAGGTGACCTCAGCTAAACTTGTCACCAAGGCACTTTGGTGCCTTCACTCCTACCATGTGAGAGGATGTGCCACCACCAAGGAAGATGTAGGATACCTGCATACCAGCCATGGAGGCAGTTCGTATCACATCCTGCTCCTGGGCCAAGGCTGCAGCCCAGGGAGCCACCGCAGAGAGCGGGCGGCAGGACTGAGCCCCCTTCATCTGGCCCGTGTCCTGCTCCATGGTCCCTTTTCAGAAACCCCAGGCAAAGGGGGCAGCTGTCAGCAGGACAGGCCAAAGGGGGATCTTGGCAGATGGAGCCTGACCAGAGGTGCGCTGGGTGTCAACTTTTTTTTTTGAAAAACAGTTCACCTCCGGATGTAGTATTTTAGATGGTTGATAAAAGTGGCTTTGAAGTAAGTTTTTGGTTTCAGGTTACACCTAGTGTGATAGGAGAGAGAGCTACAGTGGAAAGCAGCCATCCCGCTCCTCCGTCGTCCCACCACCTCGTGCTCCTGCCCGTTCTCGTGTGGGCTCCAACAGTCACAGGGTGAGTCAGTTTAGCTAGCTGAGCTGGCAAAAAACAGCCCTGCAAAACAGGGTGGGGGGTGGGGGGGAAGGAACAGAGTAATTTTCATTAGCTCATCTGCTACCTCCTCTATCCTCTAGCCAGAAAATTACCAGGTCCAGTTCAAGGCAGGGGGAAGGGCCAACAAGCAGAACCATTCAGAAAGGTCTCCTGTTTGCTGAGGTTTAATGTGAAACTGCATCCTCAGGGGCCCAGGCAAGGGATTTCAGCAGCTGAGGCTCAGGTACACTGGTCCTTCTGCCAGGCCTGATGTGGGATTGAGTTGCTGGAGCATGTCCAGAGAAGAGCATGAGGCTGATGAAGGGCCTGGAGAACAAGGCTTATGAGGAGCAGCTGAGGGAACTGGGGTTGTTTAGTCTGGAGAAGAGGAGGCTGAGGGGAGACCTTATCGCTCTCTGCCTGGAAGGAGGTTGTAGTGAGGCAGGGGTTGGTCCCTTCTCCCAGGTAACTAGCGATAGGATGAGAGGCAATGGCCTCAAGTTGCGTCAGGAGAGGTTTAGATTGGATATTAGGGAAAATTTCTTTGCTGAAAGAGTTGTGAAGCATTGGAACAGGATGCCCGGGAAGGTGGTGCAGTCACCATCCCTGGAGGTGTTTAAAAAACATGTGGATATGGCACTTGAGGGCATGGTTTACCAGGCATGGTAGTGTTGGGTTGACGGTTGGACTTCATGATCTTAGAGGTCTTTTCTGATCTTAATGATTCTGTGCTTCTATGAAAGTCATCTTTGCCATTAGGGCAGACACATTTTAAATGTCTACAGAGGTCTGCACCGTGATCTGCTGTCACAATCTTCAGCTTCCCCCGTGAGCTCCTTTCAAGAGGTCTTGGTTGAGCTGGTGTCTCAGAGTGCTGAAGTCACTGCAGCAGGAGATGTTTCTCAGCAGCAGAGGGTGGATTTTCAGAGAGACAGAGTGGTTGATGCACCCTTCCATGTCCCAAACACTATGCAATGCTCTGCAGAGGAGACTGATCAGCTTGGGGTTTTTTCAACAGACATGGAGGTATGTGCCTGGCACATCTCTTAACAGGTAGAGGCCAAGCCCTTGGTTACACAAGAGCTGGAGGTGTAACAAGGGCTGGGGTCCCTGGCCCCCCGCAATGCTGCACAGAGGTGCAGGAGACTTAGGCCTAAATCTTAGGGCTGCAGCTTAAGTGAAGAAAACAGAAAAAGACTGGATCCAGAAGAAAATCTGGGGCAAAACAGATGTTCTATCAGCAGACTTTGGCTGGAGTGGCTTGCCCTCTGGAATGCCCCTGCTGAACCCGCCCAAATACAGAGACAATGAAGAAAGCAGATGTATTCTGTCAGTGTATCCTGTTTCCTGGCTGCACTGCTGTGCTCTCTTCAAACAAGTCCAGGGTTTTTTCCCCAAATCTCATTTCAGTAGTTGGAATTTATTTTGTACAACACCAGAATTTTCTTTGCAAAGAGTGGATTCAGCTCTATAATGCGTATAAATTGGCTTCTTAACACTGGTAGGCACACTTTGTGCGTGCGTACTTTATTTACGTGTATTTCAAACTGAACTGTGCCTGACATGAGCTCTGACACAAAGAGATTTCACAAATGTTAAGGGTAATCCAAAGTCACTAATCACTTTGGCAAATCCAGGCTATAATGGTGCCTGATTTAAAGCCCATTAAAGTCAATAGAAGGAATTCCCTCTGACATCAACGTCCTTCAATCACACCCATAAAACTCCCATTCACGTCTGCACAAGTTACACAAGCACAGGGTACACAAGGGACAGGGCACAGATGAATGTCAGGCTACTCCTGTGAAAAGTTGCCAGAAGATTGCTGCTCTTGCTTTCAAATCACAAGCCCATCAGGCTCTCTGGGTTTGTATGTCTCTGCATTCATCTTCACTCTCAAGGATGAAGACCTACTATTTGTTTGGCACAGCTTCCCCCAGTGCACAATGCTCTTCACATCTTCATAAAGCCGTACAAATATGGGTGACGAAAGCCTCCAGCTGCATGAGGTTGCCTGGCTTCTGAGGAAAACTATAGGAAGGCAGAAAAAAAATAACAAAAGCCTGAGGAGCCCCTTCTTCCCCAGCCTTGCCCTATCCTCATGTGTCCTAACCGCTAGAACAGAATTTGGTTTAAAACAGAATTATCTGTTTCATAGAAAAACCCACTTTGTCTCTACACTCAAGCAGAAGCCAGTTCTCTGTCTGGTAGTGTTCCTCTAGGCAGACGCCTTCTCCCTCACCCCCAGGGAATTGCTTCCCTGCTTCTGCAGGACCTAATTCTACTGGTGTGAATCTCCAGTGGCAGAAAAGTAAAGGGACAAACTCTTAAATGAGAAAATATTGCCAAGGCCTGCTGTTAAATGCATGCAAGAACACGATGGCAACTGACATGTCTTTGACACGTTCATTCATATCGCACCAGCACATTCAAGCCTTACTCATCTTCTCTGAATCCTATTTTCAACAGATACTTCTCCACCAGTACCATTGAACCCTTCTGTTATTTTCCTCAGATGGCACTTTTTCATCTGTATAATTACCAGGAAGCTGGGTCCCAAGAGAGAAATGGAAAAATACAACCCAGGTAATTAAACAGAGTGAGTGAATGTGTCCCACATGTCACCCACGCTAGTCCATACATCAGAATCAGCAAGGGAACCTATGCATCAGTGGGTTTATAAGCAGCACTACACATCTTCCTTCCTGGGCTACCAGGCTTCAGCTCAAAGACAGCAAAAGATCAAACCTCCCGGCAAAAGCTGACAGAGCTCAACCTTCAGAAGTTAGGACACTCTGAAGTTAACACCCAACCTTTTATTCTAACTGCAGATAACCTCGCTGAGAAACTATGACGCAATTTAGGAAGGAACTCCCCATATATGGCATCAGACTTGCTTCATTCCAGAAACCTTAAATCGCAGTGACTAATCACAGGCATTCTTTTCGTCTGAATATTAACTCTTTTTTCATTAAAGGAAATAGCATCATCTTTCCTGATTCCCATGCTTGAAAAGAGACAGGGAAAGCCAGCTGGGAATTTCAGCTTTTTGTCTGATTCATTCCTTCACCTAATTCCTCATCTTCCTAAACACACATCTTTCATCCTAGATGTGAAAAGTAATGCATGTCTTTCTGCTCTATGGAAATTATACTCATTGCATTAAAATAAATCAGCTATGAAAACGGGCAAGGTAACTGGCAAGTAAGTGCCTGTATCTAAATTGTTAAAGAGGATTGACAGAAAAATCAGAAAACCATGGCTCTTGTTCTACTGTTTCTCTTTATCAGCATTGTTAAGCCACTGTCCTGCAAGCTATCCATATATGTTTATATAGACAGACACATCTCTGTTTTAATGTAAATTATTCTGAAGAAAGGAAGAAGCCGCCAGAAAGACAGAAAAACAGACAAATGATTATTCACTTCTGATATCTAGTAAGTAAACAAAGACAGGAATAAATCCTTTCTTGCTCATTTTCTTCTTTCTAGACACAGAACTTCAAAGAATCACCCAATTTGCAGAGATAAGTCTGTCTTTAAAAGCAAGTGAGAGCCTGTAATCAAGAATATGCAAGTTGATTAGTCAGGTTGCTACTAAGCTTGGGGAATGAATTAACTCTGCTGCCAAATATGGGCAGACTTTTTTCTCCTGTCTGATTTAACTGGTTGGAAATGTTATACTAAATACACCCCTGCTATTTCAAGGCAAGCTTGAAATTCGTAACGTGCCCGGATTCCGGTCACAGGAGCAAAGAAGGATCTGAGGCACAATGGGTTAGTGCCTGTTACTGGGCTAGGAGGTTTGTTGTGATACTGAATTCTCCTGGGCAGCTTTCTAGACAGATGTGCTACAAAAGGCAGCCCTCCTTTTTCCGGGAGGAACTGATGATGTGTATCAGGAAACCGTAGGATTTAGGCAGCTCTTTCCCTCGGCTGCTTCCTGATGCTGACCCAGAATAGCACGCCACTGTAGCACACCATACAGTTCTGGGGATTTTTCTGCATCCGGATGGCAGGATCTGATCCTCCGCTCCACTCCTCTGATCTCACCCAAGTCCCTTGCCCCTCAGTGGCGGAGCCTGCCTGCCGGGAGACTGGCACATGCCTGCATCGGACCTGTTCGGCGAAGTCGCTGCTGCGAACCTTTCCCTTTTCCCCTTTCCCTGACCCTGCCCCCCTTTCTGTGTCCTCCCCCATTGCCAGAACTTTCAAGAAAATCCCCTCCGTTTCCCACAACCCCCATTTGTTTTCAGCCAGCAAATAATGAACAGGAATATAATGAGCAATAGCCATTTATTTTTTCAGCTACCTCCGTGCTTTATTGCTTGGCTTCCCAAACGGGGAGTCTGCTGTTCTTCAGGTCTCGTTTCCTTTCTGAAATGGTTCTTACAGTTTCTCCTCCCTTGCTCGAGTCCCTCCTCTCCCTCCATGCTCTGGGTGGCAGCAAGTCCTGCACTGCTCCTGCCAACACATTCCGAAAAAAGCCTCCCGCCAGCTCGGGCCCTGCTGCCTCCGCCAACACCTCCCATTACCCTGCATGCCCGCATTGCTCTGCATTCCCCCTTTGCTTTGTCCTTAGACCTGCGCGGGGAAGGCGCCTGCCCGCAGTGCTGGTTTGCTCTCTCTGCTGCTGGCAGTTGGCTGAGTTCAATAAACGGTGGATGGATGTCCCCCTGATGTTTCTCCTGAGCAGGCACTCGGGCTAGAAGCGTGAGCCCGCAGGCACGCTGACGGCGCGAGCAGGGGAGGGCTGCAGCCAGCTCCCTCCTGCCATTGTAGGGGAGCCTGGCTAGGCCACGGCGGTGGGACACCCAGGGACAGATTTTCGTGTTCTGGGCCAAGGATGTTGAGCCTGCAAACTGCCCTGCTTTCCAGGGAGAGAGCACAAGTGCCATTGAAATGCCTCAGCGTTGCCATGTCTTGCTGTGGAGAACAGTGCTGCTCCTGGAGGCAAGCCGCCGTGCTTCCACGCGCATGCAAGCTCTAGGTCGGCAGCCAGCAGTGAGGGATGGGGCAAGGGACAGGATAACATATGACAGGAAAGCAAGGTTGAAAACAAAAGGAAGGGGAAACGTTGGAGCAAAATGTCCAATTTCCATAGGAATTTAACTGGTTAGTTCCTCTAATGCTGTATCGCAGTTTGAAAACAGTGACGTACACATTCTCGGTGGGTGATGGCATGACAGAAGCTGACATCTATATTTAACAGTGTGTAACTATTTGTGTAGTGTCGACAGGGCTTGTTCCACTGTGTGCTGAACAAACACAGTGGGGAATAGTGTCTGCTCCAAAGAGGTTGCACATTGGCCATAAGAGAGGAGGAAGGGAAAAACACACACGCGCAAGGGCAGGTTACTGACAGAGCACAGATTCCTCACCAAAAATCTCAGTGCTAAGTCTTCTGGATGGCATTACTTGTGCCTCAAACAGCCAAAAGGAATGTAGCCTTGAACATGGTGTTGTGCTCTGCCACAAGGTCAGCAGTGCAATGAAATAATCTCAAGTCCCCCATAAACTGTGATAGCTCTGACCCCTATCACCATAAAGTGGTTTTACGCAGCGAACTGGTCAGACTGGGAGAAGCGGCAGAACAGACTGCCTTTTTCCCCTCTCTAGCGATGACAAGTGATCCTGCCTGGCCGAGCAAGGGCTTTCCCACCAGGAAGCCTGTGCAGTAACACGTGGCTATGTGAGACTTCTTTTTACAAGACAGATGGAGCCTTCAGTTCTCATATATGTTTTAATATCTCATTACAGTTTATATCAGAAACTAAGTGGTTCATTAAATTGAGGTCCTTTTATTTGAGGGACAGACACTGCCAGAAGCAATAATGTTTGATAAGTTTTGGGCAGTAACATGATCTTGGAAGGGGGACAGTTCACTCTTTAATTTTATTTAGATCAGATTTAACTGTCTCCAGCTAATACCTTTTTTATTTTTCAAGGCAGGGGTTATTTTGCTGTAGGAAATATGGTTTTTAATAGCGTCAGAGTTCAGCCAGTGGAACAAATGAAACAGGAGCATGGTGGATTCTCCCTTTGGTCTTCAAACTACAAAAGATGCAGCCCGGCCAAAAGTGCTCAGAGGCTCAAAGCAGTGGAAACTGGGAACATCACTGTGGCCTGTTATACAGGGGAAGCCAGAGAAGATTCAACTTCTGTTACTTTCTCCTCTGTAGCTCCTCCGTACCTGCTCTGTATATATTATATGTCTTTTTATTTTGGTGTAGGTATCCAAGTCAGAGTGGCAGGATGGCAGAAGCCAACTGATGAAGCTGTGCAGCCCCCTCACAAGAGACTGTGAGTTGCCACTGTGCCTGGGGCTATAGGAAAGGGACTCCAGCATCCTTTTAACTCCCCAGTACATCTGCCTCTCTGATACAACTCCTGCAGCTGTAATATCTGGGGTCCTCACAGTGTGCCACAGCCCCCTTTCCTTGGGTGTTGTGGGAGCAGGGAACTACTGCACAAGGGCTGTGAAGCGAGGGACAGATGCTTCTGCCCGTGCAAGCAGCTGCAGACTCATCCTGGTCTTCATGCTCCCCAGGTACCAGACATCCGCCAGCCCCAAAACCATGTCCAAACTAAGCACAAGCGAAGGAGCATGCTGCGAAGCAGGGTCTGTCAGTTCAGACACAGCAGTGCACTAACGTAGCTGCGTGGCTTCCAGCCCAGAGCTGGGTCCCAACTGGCCAGCTCAGGGGCTGAGTCAGCTACTCTGCTTCATGTCCTGCCTGGAGTGGCACAGAAAGCCATGCGAGGCCCTTGAATCAAACCCAGCTTTACTTCAAACCTGAGGAGTATGCCACTCTCCGTTCTCTGTGGGACCAGGACTGCAGCCCTGCAGACAGCTGGAAGGCATTGTAAAAAACGGCCCGTAGTGCTCCGCATCTCTCTGGAGACATCCCAGCTCCCTGGGAACCGAAGAGCCAACCTGTGTGTCCCCTGGGAGCACAGCAGCATGCCAACCACCTCTCCTTGCAGCAACACCTGTGTACAGCAATGACAGCACATTGTAACCATGCCATAGCAACCCACCGATAAAATAGCTGGAATGGCGAAGACAAATCATTCACGAAAAGCTGATAAAGTTGTGTCCTAATGTCCTAGGAAATGGAACTAGATTGGAAAAGAAACCCAGTCTTCACGACCTGAGATCAGAGTTTTCAAACACACTTCTTAGCCCATATAATCAAAAAAGGGTAGGTGCACTGTTTGCTTTGCTCAAGGTTGTTTGGGACTTCTTTGCCCGGGTATGAGCAGTCACTTCACTCAAGGCAAAGTGATTGTGAGCTATTCCAGCCCTAGTCTCTGCCTAGGAAAGGCACGTGATGCCTCATGAAGGGGAAGTCTCCAAAAAGCCTCCACTTCTCAGTTTGGTGTGGATGATTCCAGACGTCTGCCTGGCACTAACCCCTCCTCATCCTTCAGAAATAGCAGGGCTCGGTCTCCACACAAGCGAAGGGGAACAGAGCAGGGATGCCTCTGCCTGGGGAGACAACAATGCCAGAGATGCATTCAGCAGAAAAGGAAAATCAAACTCAACTTGAAATGGGTGTTTCTGGGAGCAGCATTCTTTTGCCACAGGAATAGCCCAACACAGTAAAATGACTTGGACAATTTGGATGGATGCCTTATGGCATTTTTCTCCCCTTCTTTGGGGATTTTTTTAGGGAGAGGTGATACAGACCTATATGAGCTGCCATTGGGCTGCTCTATGATTTTCTACAGTGTTTCCTTTGTCAAACAGGAAACCTATACAGACCGATTTCCCGCACATTTTCATGTAATATATGTGCAGTTATCTCAGAAGACTCAGCTTTAAATCTGCATTCCTCTGTGTGCAAGGTACTGTTTGTGAGGCTAATGCTGTGCTTTCAGTAGATAAAATATCCACTGTATTAAGCATGGCCACTTTGACAGCCAAATTCATTGGAGAATATAAAGAGAGGAGAGCACAAGAGGAGAGGAGAATGTTGTATTTCTGCTAGAGCCAAGGGATTTTCCTGTGGATATGTGTACTCTGTGGAACCAATCTGCCCTGGAGAGAGGTCCACAGGACTCCTGAGGAACCAGAGGCACCCTGAACTGAGATGTTGTGCCTCCACATCAGCTCCAAAATCCACTATGAATCTGCTGGCATCATACTGCCAAGGACCAGTGGAGTCCCTGATCCAACAGAATGGAGTTCAGCGCTAGAGAGGGTGATGCAAAATAATAACAGTATCCTGTCTTTTCCCTGCTCGCTTACAAATTAGTGTCTATATAGGTCTGTCTATATAGCTTTCTTGCCCAAATCACTAAGCTAACTAGGAGCATAAATTTTACAGATTTAATTTAATTTAATTTAGTACAAATGAGAATCTGGAAGCACATGCACTCCAAAGAAGCAAAGCTTATTCTTTTCTCATATGGGAATATCTCAGACTACTATATGCCCATTTGTGCCACTAACTAGACTGAGCAACTTTCTCAAATCAAGAGAAGATCCAGAATAAAATGCCAGTCTAGTCAGTAAAATGGGGACACCTTACTGCTTTCTACAACTACTTGAAAGGAGGTGTTGGTCTCCCAGGTAACCAGAGATAGGATGAGAGGAAATGGCCTCAAGTTGCTTCAGGGGAGGTTAGTTTGGATATTAGGAAAAGTTTATTTACTGAAAGAGTGGTCAGGCATTGAAACAGGCTGCCCAGGGAAGTGGTGGAGTCCCCATCGCTGGAGGTGTTCAAAAAACGTGTAGATATGGCACCTGAGGACATGGTTTAGGAGGCACAGTAGTGTTGGGTGGATGGTTGGACTTGATGATCTTAGAGGTCTTTTCCAAGCTTAAATGATTCTATGATTGTGTTCTACAACTCTGATTCTATTCTACAATTCTATGTCAGATTTTAAAACAAATGATAACCTCCTATATTTTTTTTTTAATTTAACCATCTTTCTTTGTCAATGAGCTCGTCCAAGGTTTCCTGAAACTCATCTTTGTTTTGAGCCATCCTCCCCGTTTTATGGCATCTTCAAGAGCTTAGAGTTAGAAGACCCACTAATACCTGGAGGTGAAAAGTCAAAAGATCGATGTACAGTACTTTCTGAAGGTCTATTTATGAGACGTAGCCACAGAGAAAAAGCCTAAAGAAGAGCTATTCACAGACAGGTATCTAAGAAAAACTATCCAGTAAACATATCTGTAATATGATTCTGAAATTACGCCATCCTTTAAAAAGACAGGCATGAGTGACAATTTACAAAGCAATAATTACCATGAATGTGTCTGCTCATGGCTTGGGGAGAGTTAAACTGGATGCTAGTCGCTCAGGGGAAAAACTGTGGGTGGCAAATGTGGGTGCCTTTGTGTCTGGGCAGGTGGTAATGTTTCCTTATGCGCTCATATTAATCAGTTATCTGACATTTGCAATACTTCAGAAACTTTATACTTCTGAACTGCTTCATCTGGTCACACAATGAAAGTATTTTCTTAAGAAATATTCACATGAGAAAAAGCAGGATAAAAATAATGTCAAATTGGTTTGATAAACTTCAATAGATGGCTTCAAGTCCACAAGTATCTTGGGTTTCAAAAACATCATATATTGTAGTGCCATCAAGGATATCTATGTTTTTATTAAAATGTAGCTTGACATTGCTTGCTAGTGCATGTGAACAGTTGACATATGACATTTATAAAGGGTTGGAAATCAGCCTCTGTTTCCTCAGTGCTAAATCTGGCTCTATGCTTGGTGCATGACATGTACTTTGGAGTCACCTGTTGTGCTACAGCTGAAAATAGTTATTTACACCCAGTAAGTTATAGTAAGAGATGGTCAGCAGAAATTTTTATTTAATTTTTTCAATTTTCAATTTTGTTTTTTGAAAAGCTCAGCTTAGTTCAGAAGACTGTGCTTAACATATTTAATGTCAAACCTGATCAATTTTAAATTTTCTTACTATGTCACTGATATATGTAGGAATGAGCATTTATATTTTGCTTTAGGCTGGAGTTCCTGCAGGCCAACACTTTCTAAACAACACTTATAAGAAGGTCTTATCATTCAGGGAAGTACTGTGGTCAAACTGTTTTCCCAGGAAAAGTAAGAGAACCAGACTCCAAACCCACAACTTCACAGGGCAACGGACCGCAACAGAGAAATACGGTTCAACCCTCAGGTAACCTGAAACGGAGCTCATGTCAATTAAACACACCAAAATGAAATATGCGGATATTTTGGAATGAAATTGTTCAGAATATTTCTTCTTGTGGGGTTTTTTTTTTGTTCTATTTAAAAACATAAAATAGAAAAATCAACATTTGTTTCCCTGGGGAAAGAATTTAGGAATGAAAGTCCCATTGCTCTCAAGAGACTTAGGTGCTAAGGGAGGCTTTAGTTGGCAAACATTTTTTGGATGTCAGCCTGAGTTCTCCAAGGATTCTTCTGACTCAGTCTGAAAATTAAATAGGCAGAGCTAGATTTAAGAGGGGACACTGCAGATCAAATAAGGCTCCAAAGTGTGAAACCTCGCAGACAGAAAGAATGTGCTTGAAAAACAGATGATGGTAATGAACACCGTTCTACAAACTGTTGTGAAAGAGATTGAATCCATCATAATCCCTGAAGAATAAGGAAAACAAATGGCTCATACTTACATTAGATTACATAGAAAACTCAGCTTATCTATATAACAATAATCTAGTCAAACTTCCAAAAGGGAAAGAGGGAAAAGATCCTAATTCCTGAGGTATGTCTGGTTGGCATTTGCAGGCAGTCCTGAGACAGTTCCGCTCAGCACATCCAGAAGCCCCATGGCTATGGTTATGGCAATGTCAAGCCTAAATTAAGACAGCCTGCAGTGAGTCAGTATGTGTATTGCTGTGGGCTGAGCATTTCACTCACCTGCCCACCCAGCTCTAGCCAGCTAAGTGTGAGCAATGCACACACGAGCACAGACCTACCCTCAGATGACTGGGGAGAGGCTCAGGTGCCTACATGCATGCTACGTGCCCATGCTTCAGCTATAGTCTTGGAGGTCCAGCCAGTACAGTCCAAGGAGTCTAGAGACCCCTTTGACTTCACTCTCAAGTGAGCACTGAGGCTTTTGTCCTGAATCCCTCTTTCAGCACTACTGGCTGAACTGAACAAGGCTCAAGTCTGTTGCTTGAATTTAAGTGTTCAGTGCCATCAGGCAATTGAGAGCAATCAAAGGTGTCTTTGATCCCGCCAGATGCTGATGTAAAGGCAACTGCTCAAGTCCCAGCTCTCTACCACCTACAGCAGGAGTCTGTACACCAGACTCACAGCACCTACACTGTAGTCAAGTGAATGCAAGTGTCTGAACCTGGTGCTGAGGCTGCCAACCTAGAAGAAAAATCTGGAGCTATTCATCTGAGTAACAAGTTCTAAATGTGTTCATGTGAATAAAAATTGCCTCGTCAAGTGAATAAAACAATGGTGGGAGCTCCAGTAGAACTACTGTAGGGTTGCACTCAAGTGCATGGGACCAGGATCCTGTTTAGTAAGTGGATTAGGCTTAGTAAGACCTCCGTGGGGCTCAAGTGTAATGCGCTAATGAGAGAAAAGTCTGGGCTGAATACCAAAAGAGTTTTTTCTTTTGACCCTCCTCTACCTATAGCCACTGAAGGCCCAGGTTCTTTCTCACTTATCCTTGCTCAGACATACCTTCACCCACAGTCAGTCCCACTGAAATGGAGGAAGATATGAGCTAATATCATAGAATTACAGAATCATAGAATAGTTGGGGTTGGAAGGGACCCTTAGTGGTCATCTAGTCCAACCCCCCTGCAATGAGCAGGGACATCTTCAACTAGACCAGGTTGCTCAGAGCCCCATCCAACCTGACCTTGAATGTTTCCAGGGATGGGACATCCACCACCTCTCTGGGCAACCTGTTCCAGTGTTTCACCACCGTCATTGTAAAAAATTTCATTATATCTAGTCTGAATCTACCCTCTTTTAGTTTAAAACCATTACGCCTTTTCCTACTGCAACAAGCCCTGCTAAAAAGTCTGTCTCTGTCTTTTGCCCCGTTTAAGTACTGAAAGGCTGCAACAAGGTCTTCCTGGAGCCTTCTCATCTCTAGGATAAACAACTCTAGTTCTCTCAACCTGTCCTCATACGGGAAGTCCATCTCTCTGATCATTTTTGTGGGCTCCTCTGGACCCGCTCCAACAGGTCCACATCTTTCCTGTGCTGAGGGCTCCAGAGCTGGACACAGGACTCCAGGTGGGGTCTCATCAGAGGAGTCATAGAATCACAGAATCATTTAGGTTGGAGCAGACCTTCAAGAGTGGCAATATGATTGATGGTGGCCAAAGTCTGGCAGCAGGAAATCAAGAGGCAGAATTGTCTCAGTCAAAATACTGATTTTGCCCAGGGAGTGGGTGGATCATCAGGGTTTTTTTCTGCATTTGTGGTATTTCTGATGGCAGGGTCAAAGTTTAATTATCTTATCTCTAAAATCTGTCTGGTTTTAGGACTAGATTAAACAGTTAAGTGCCTGAATTAAGGACTGCAACTGCTAATCACAGTGAAACAGATAGATTTACAACATGAAAAACTAACAAAGGAAATTCCTTCATAGCAATATTTGCTTTTTGAGGCAAGAACGTTGCTTTTCTTGAGTTTTGTTGAGACACTAGGGCACCAGTCAGACAAGAGGTGCTTTCCATACTGCAAGCAAATTGTGTGTGACCTCCCTGTACAGTTTTGCAACTGTCCTTTCTCACACAGCTTGCTATTCAACAGTTCCCCAGCCCTTGTTCCCTCCTAGTCTCTTCGGTGTGGTGAGAGTGTGTGCATGACTTACCTCACTTTATCAAGGTCACATTGCTGTGGGTAACAGCCTTGAGGTTAAGAGGGGAGACAAAGGTCACCAGGCAGAAGAAGGGGTGGGCAGACTACCTCAAAGTGTACTTGCTTCTCAGGGTTAGTGCTTCCTGCAAAAACTGTGTGGATTTCAATGGTTTCCCCTTCCTCTTCTCTATTCCTTCCCCAGCCTCCCAGCCATGACCTTGACAAATAAAGAAATGTTAATCTCAACTTGCATCTTCTCAAAATTTTGCATTTAGTCCATGTTGTCTATCATGCTTAGACTCCCATCCTAAAATTATACTACAAACCAGTTATGAGAATTGATCCAATCAAAAGCTAACAGAGAAGAGGAGAGGAGAGGAGAGGAGAGGAGAGGAGA
>Ga0065711_1002147_pt1 | contig 36231 bp, 16 predicted proteins | sample Hoacrofraction12_FD_59098 | JGI IMG/M metagenome (GOLD analysis project Ga0065711, IMG submission 59098) | Hoatzin crop microbial communities from Cojedes, Venezuela - Epithelial fraction 12 v2 (version 2) | ecosystem: Host-associated > Birds > Digestive system > Esophagus > Crop | place...
AAACGATACAATCCCAATGTGAGTAAGATCGTTCTACTTTATTAGTCATCAAAACAGGGTATATATAGCAAATCAATTACGGCTTCTAATTGGTTAGTTACTCTTAACCATATATAGTCAAAACTGCAGCAATTGGTGCAAAGCTTCATCTCTCGATGCGGAAGCAGTGTTGTGGCAGGAAGCAACACTGTGGCAGGAAGCGGCGACGTAACAGTCCCCCTGCTCCAGTGTTCCGAGCTCTTTGCTCTACCTTCCCAACAGGGTTCCGTGTTCGCCGCTCTCAAGGCCCATCTCTAGTTTGAAACCTGGGTTGCTCAACGGCACCAAACTATGTCCCCTCTCGTCCAGCCAGGACTCCACATTCTGTATTAGATAAATCCATTTTTTTCAGTGCTCCATGTTAAGTTTATTTTCTTGTTTTATATCTGTCACTCTATACTGGACCTTCTCCATTTCTTGTATTTTCATATTAAACAGACAGTTATTGATATTCTTGATTCAGTCTTTGTCTGTGATCCACCATAACTGCTCTTAACATTTTCCACTGTGCTATCACCTCAGTTACGACGCCTTATTTCAGTGTGTGTTTGTTAAAATTTAACAAATATACTTGCTACCTTAGCATGTCTTTAATTGTGTAATTGTCTGTAGTTTCCCTTATACTCTAAGACCCTCTCTTGACCTATTCTTACCATATTTTAATTGTGTTAATTATTTGTTCATCAATAATTTTCATGTATGTGTGAAGAATTACCTTGCCTAAATTATATTTTAAGTGCCTCTGGTTTTTCACTGAAATGGTGGGGTTATAAAATCTTTCAAAATTCTCTCTTCTTTTGAGCATCTACATTTCTTTTTGTCTTCACTGTCCATTGCTAGGTACATTATTGCTCACTAGCCTTTTGGTTTGGTGTGCTGCATGGTTTTACCTTGATTATTTTTTTCTGTTCCTTCTTTTTTTAAAATATTTTTTCATTTTATTGTAATCTAAAGAGATTCTGTAGTTGCCATGCAGGTTAGTTATTTTCTATGTTTATCTTTTGCTTTATTAGGATGGTTTGTCTCATTTTCTTGAGCAATTTCCAGATAATAAAAGATTCCCTAAATTAATTTCCCTCCTTTAAAAGTCCCTGTCATCGTACCAGTTTCCCAACTCTGCTGAGCCTTGTCACGGCCAGTCTATTTTCTTGTTCTTTTCGTAGTAGCGTGGACACTAACACCTTGTGAACTATTTCACGCCTTTTCTTTCATAATCAAATCTTGCACTTATAATATAAATGGTCCAGCCACCAGTAATTTCATAGAACTATGGAATCATAAAATTGTTTGTGTTGGAAGCGACCTTTAAAGATCATCTAGTTCAATGCCTCTGCCATGGTCAGGGACATTTTTCACCAGATCAGGTTTCTCAAAACCACATCCAACCTGACTTTGAACACTTCCAAATATGGGACATCCAGAACTTCTCTGGGCAACCTGGTCCAGTGGCTTGCCACCCTCAGCATAAAGAACTTCTTCCTTATATCCAATCTAAATCTACCCTCTTTCAGTTTAAAACCATTGCCCCTTCTCCCATCACTACAGGTCCTCGTAAAAAGTCTCTCTCTTTCTTTCTCATAAGCCACCTTTAAATACTGAAAGGCCATGATAAGGTTGGAGTATTCTTTTCTCCAGGCTAAATAACCCCAACTCTCTCAGCCTTTCCTCATAGGAGAGGCATTCGAGTCCCCTTCTCTTTCTTGTAGGCTTCCTCTAGACCTATTCCAACAGGTCCACGTCTCACTTGTGCTGAGGGCCCCAGAGATGCAGTACTCCAGGCGGGGTCTCACCAGAGTGGAATAGAGGGGACTACTCACCTCACTTGAACTGCTGGCCACGCTTCATTTTATGCAGCCCAGGATACGTTTGGCTTTATGGTTTCCAAACACACACTGCCAGCATATATCCAGTTTTTTATAAGCCAATTTCCTTTAAGGCTAAAAAAAAAATATTCCATGACTGATGCATTCCAGCTTCATACACTATTTTCTCAAAAGACAATCAGAAGGGATATACTTCTACAGGAAGGATCATCACAGCATAACAGTTTCATCTGTTATTGTCACCAGAAAACAGCTGAAATTTTAATCATTCCTTACATTAAATAATAACCAACTCCTACATTAAGCAACATCAACTACAAAATTTTTTCTGTGTACTACTCCGTAGTTTCTAAATAACTACCTGTTATCTGTTAACTGGTCCCTGAATAACTATTATCCCAGTCTTCTTGCATGAGAGGCTGCCAGAAGGAAGGTTTAATTGTAGATACAAGATGGCTTATTTTTCTAGACAAAATGTTATGCTGGAGAATTTTGCCCACCATTATTTGTATCTGTAATAGGTGAATAACTTTACAAAATAATGCAAAAAATAAATCCATTTGACCAAAAGTACAATGTCTGATGACATTCCAAAGGATAGAGTCACTCTTACATTATTGTGATTGCAAAATATTAAAGTTTTTAGTCTTCATTCTTCCATGAGCTAAGTACTTTCCTGACTTTTAAGTATATTAAACGTCCATGCAGAAAGAAAATCAAAATAAAACCAGGTCATTGGATACTATATTAATTAAAAGTTTTGCTACTTGGTATATTTGGTAAAAGAGACTTGGTTACGGATAAGTAATATCTACATTATCTTGCTTCTGTCACAGAAGACAATATTTCGTCATCTTATTTATTCAGCAGTGGACTAAAAATATTAAGAGGATATAACAGTGAGGTGTTATAGCAGGAAGGTTTTTTGATATTAGATATTTTGATAAGACACTTGCAGTATTAATTCACAGTAGTATAGATATAACACTGATACAAATTAAAGTGGATAACCAATAGAGATAGACTCCCTGACTGTACTGTGGGAAAGGAATTAAATATTTTTTTTTTAGCCATTAATAGACACCTAAGTGAACGATGACTTGTGTTCCGAAATTTAATGTTTTCTTTCCTAGACATCATCTAGAAAATCAAATGACTTTCCACTAATGATTTTTCTTGCATCATTAGAAAATTTTACTCAGAAGAAATTTTGATGTTTTGATTTTTTCTTTTTAAACTGTGTTTTACACGTCATTTAGCTATCCAGATATAGTATTTCTGTATAGTAAGCCTGAACAGGTTATTGTAATTCTAGAATCTCTTCCCCTTTGGGATTTTATTGAAGTCTAATACTACCTGGCAGGCTGATATTACCTATGTGCTGTAACACACTCATGTTCCTGTGTAGTTTAGGACAAAAAATAATAAAGTTTGTATATTCCAGTACTATTTCACATAAAGGCTCAAGACCACAAATTTTTTCTTTACCTCTCCCCAAATCCTGCTTCTATTCTCTAAACTAAGACATCAGTTTCATGAACTCTGTTCAACCATCTTGGAATAGGACCATACTCATTTATGAGTTATTCATGAAACAGGACCATTACATGTCATTTTTTCATTGTACATTTCAGCCTTTATAGAACTTTTTCTACCAATAATACAGAAAGATTGCTCTATAGCTTGATAATCTCCTCCATGAGCCATGCCAAAGATTACTGTTTTAGATGAACTTTTCTCCAAGATGGTATCTTCAGAATTGAATTATCTTCTTCTGCCAAGAAGAGAAGGTTAACAAGATTGTGAGTATTCAAGCACAGAACAAAATTCTGGCAGGTTTTGCTTTATGAGTGCAATTACTTTGATTTTTCATAATAAGGCTAATCAACTCATGTTTTTCTTTGATACGCAATCATATAATGTTCTCTTGATGACCTCAGGGTAGGGTGGATTTCCTGAAAGGAGGAAATTTATTCTCTATTTCCCATTAGCAGGCAATTTCTGGCCACTTCCCAGGAAGCAGGGCTTCTGTATGGGTAGTGGTTGATCCGGAAGACAAACATCTTAAACAATGAAAGCCCCACTTCCTCCTCCTCTCTCCCAGCCTTTAATGCTGAGCAGATGTCATGTTGTATGGAATATCCCTTTGGTCACTTTGGGTCAATTGTCCTGGCTATGTCCCTCCCAAGATCTTGCACACCCCTAGCCTACATGTGATGGGGGGCTGGTGGGGGAATGTTGGAGAGAGTCTTGATGCTGTGCAAGCACTACTCAGCAGTAGCCAAAACACTGGTGTGTTATCAATATGTTTCTAGCTACCAATACAAAGCACAGCACTATGAGGGCTGCTGTGGGGAAAATTAATTCCATCATCTCAGCCAGACCCAATACAGGTATGCTCCCAGATAAGGAGTAACTACTTGTGAAATCAATGATCAAATTTTTGGTCTTTGATGTCCCTCCATATTCACAGACTCCTTTTAGTCAAGGGCTGTATCTACCCAGAGGGATGACTCTAACATAAAAGTAAGTCTCCACATGGATATTTTTTTCCTCTGGCATATACATGAGAAATTATGTTGAACATAATAGCTTTATGCTACATAGAGAAAAGCTGGCTTCTCAAGAATTGCCTGGAAAAAGCATTGAATAACCATCTGGACAATAATCGAGAATGATGGACTAGAGTCCTGGGATTCCCTTTAAACTGAGTGAAACTGTGTTTTGAATAGCTTGCTTATATGCACAAGATATTCACCTTTGACTCCTAATTGCATTTTTTTGCTTTTCTCAGGCAGAAGGGCAATAAACTGTAGCTAAGTTGTAATTAAATTATTGCTCTGTTAGAATTTCAGTAGAAAACACAGCTTTGAGAAGCTCTGGCAAAACCCTGCAAGTGAAAAGAAATGCAGAGAACAAAACTCAACCTCAGGTTACAGAATCATAGAATGGTTTGGGATGGATGGGACCTTAAAGATCATCTACTTCCAAGTTAGACTCTTCAATTGTATTTAAAATTGTTTTGTACTGAGAAGTTCAACTTTTCTAAAAACAGACAGGTGGATAAATGTAGTAATAAAACTTATGTTAACATTTGGAATAAAATTCCTGCAAGTGGCGAAGCGCAAAACCGTAACAAGATACATATCAGATTTCTGCCCCACTTATATCACACAGAGTGCTTTCTGGAAGCAAAGCAAAATTCCATTCTACAGCATATTGACAGATCTCGGAGGCCACAAAGAAACAAAGTCATATATTAAAATGCTAAGAGGATTATAATGATGATGATGATGATAAGCAGAAAAAGGATAATGTCTGCAATTTTGGAGACTTTCCACCCACTCTTGCTGTATATGTAAAAAGAAACATGGGCAGCTGGCATACCAGATGGTTTATATTTGTGACACCCAAAGCAAAAAAAGTTTAGACTAGAAAGAAGTTCTGTTAGCACTAGCAGCAACTCAGAATCCAAATGATGATTCTTGCACTTTGTACCTTGAGTAGATTAATACTACAACTCATCAAAAGGAAACTGAAAAAGGGGCATTCTTTCTTTGCATTTTAACTACCTCATTTTAATACTGTTGTTTCCAGAAACACAGCTTTCTGAAAGGGGGGAACAAAATGAACACAGTGAATTTATGCTAGTATGAACAGATTCTCCACAGTGGAAAAAAAAGGAAAGCCATCTTATGTTTTGCTCATTACCAGTGCTTGCAGTTTCTGGAAAGCCAAAGGACAGTTCAAAAGATCATTTCCAAAGCATCATGTTGTTTTTCTTGGTTAGAGAATGCTATCTTCCCACTTTCAGAAATTTAGTTTGTGATTTCTTGAAACAGAGAGAGTTGAAGCTGCTGCTTCTCTCATTTTTTCCAAAACTACCATCCAAGCCACCACCTCAAAAAACCAGATAATTAATATAAGATTAAAGTTAAAGATTTCTGTGAGAAAAAGTACTGTACTCTTTGGCAGGCAGTTCTAGCTACCAGGATAATAACCTTCTGTGCAGTCTTGCTGTGTGCTCAGTTTTTGATAGATCATAATTGTTACATGTTTTTTCAGGGTTGAAGAGTGAGATCTCACTAAAGCTTTCTTTAGAAGTAATGGAGAAAAATAGGCTCTTTGAAAAGAGAGCTGTTCAGTTTCAGATGTCTGCTTTAGGATGAGAAGACGTACAACCTAGAAATGTTCCTTACCTTCATTCAACAGGATCCTTTAGATTGACTGTTTTTGTGTTACAGACATCTATATTTTGTAAGATGAAATCCATCCAAGGGGTCTAGAAGCCACAGGCAGAAACAGTCTTCACAGTTGTTTGCTCATCAACATGTTGCATTCTTTAATATTACTTCAAAGGATAGAAGAATTTGCCATAGGTACTCATCAGCTCACTGTTGATTATTATATACATTTTTTTTTCACAGATCTAATATTCTAAAATAAAAGCCAAAGTGTTAATAACATAAAAGAGGAAAACAGTTTAAAATTGTATTAAAATTAACTTCTTGCTAACCCTTTATCTTAGGAGATGTCATAGGTTACAACTCAAACACTACAAGACAAAGTTAAGATTATTTATTATACTAACTTCTTGAATAACTTGGACAAAAAGGAAAAAATAAGAGAGGTCAAGATTTGTTGGGGGGGCAGAGATGGAACTAAATCCAGTTACTAAACGTTACCAAAAGTGCATCCCATATTCCTATATACTTAAAGTTTCAGTATCCTGATGCCTGTCTTTGAACCATTCTTCTTAGGTTGTGAAAATTAAAAAAAAAAACACAACCTTTTACAGAAAAAGAAGAGGTGAGAAGGAAAACAAAAATTTTAGTGAGATGCTCTATTAAAAATATAGTACTTCATGCTGTGTATAGTTACAGCAGTGTGAAGAAGGTATGTAAAATAAGGGTGTTAAATCATGTCCTAATTTTGTGAAAATTTTGTAAAAAAGGCTAGCTTATTACAATATTCTTACCGATTATAATCTTCAGAAAACAGTGAAATTGTTTTTCAGTATGTTTGAAAAGGATTCAGACAAACCATTACATGACATCTCTTCTCCTAAAGCTGGTAAAGGTCCTTCTCTCTGTTTCAAACTATTGAGTATGTATTTTATTTGATTAGGGTTTTACTTTTCATATACCTGCACAGTTTCTTTGAAAACTGCCTTCTGTAATGCCTTGTCTGTTATTTTAAAAGTACATTCACAAGTCTCTTGAAATGATTATTAGGTCATGTAAATGATCTGATTTCTTAAAGATCTTTTCACTGTGACGATTGTTCTTACTGTGTGATGTCAATAGACAGATGGAAAGTAAAATTAAGTGTCTGTGCATATAATTTGGCATGTAAAAGTTCAAGTGTTATTCTGTGTAGGCTTTTGCATAATATCTACTGCCATATATTTTTTCATCACTCCTCTCTGTCTAGAAACAGTTTGGTTTTAGTTATTAGCTATGGTTTAATGTATTATTTCAGAAGGGAAAACTCTTGGAATTCTGAACTGAAGAATGTATTTACTTCTGAAAATGAAGAGAACTACTAATTTTTGATCTGATAGACAATAGACTTTAGGTAACTTTTGAAACTTGTGTCTTAGGGTAATTGGACAAACTCTTCTCTTCTACTGGTATTTATTGAGACACAGACTGCTTCTGGAGTTTGGTTTCATGTTAGTATGTACCTTTCCTTAACAGAAAAAAGTGAATAATTTTAGACAATTTGAAGAATTTCTGGATGTATTTTGAGCCCTGGATACATGCTCAAGTAAGAAAACGATATGATAACCTGAAGTAAAATGTCTTTGCAGTGTTTGGGTTTTATTTTTGCTGTGGTTTTTGATTGTTGCTGGGGTTTTTTTTGCAGAACATGATGCACTGGAAAATCCTTTCTCAAAAGTTGCCAAACCTAGAATGCTTAATGTGTCCTAGCATATAAAATTTGAGACTCACCTTGAAAAACTTGCAGATTATAGAGAAATCTTTTGAATGGAATGTAATTTTGACATGTACCTAAAACAAGATGAGTGTAATATATATAAAACCTATTGAAGTCTATTATTCACTCTAAGTCATCTGTATGCAGCAGCTGAAGAAACACAGTTGTGTATGTTAGCAATAAGGTTTTGCCAAAGACACGCTGGCTTTATCCATAGAAAGGATAAGTGCTCTTATTGGATCTATGACTTCAATCTATTTTTGTACTTGTTTTCTCTGCAAGATTTCTACATTTATTCATTTATGAGTGTCATTTTCTCTGGGTTGTTACTCACTCTCGTATTTGCCTTTGCCATCTTCTTGTTAACTTCTGCATTCAATCAGATCAACAGTCACTTGTCTAGGATGCCGTCGGGCTGATCCATGACAATGAAGTTAATTTCTTTCACCTATTCTATGGGAAAAACTTTCTTCGGAGACAATTAAATAAATTGTGAATGACATAAAATACAATTCCCTCATGACAATCCAAATTCTCTCTTGTGAAATAATTAGCTGACTAGGCAACACTTGTCACTATCTCTCAGTAAAGCTAGGATCCTTAATTAAATTCACTGAGCAATTACTGTGGGTGAATATTAGTAGTACAGAATACAGCAGATTATGGTGAAGTGAAAAGAAATTTTTCTGTTGTTTTAAGAGGAATTGATATTGTTTTATTTACTTCTGTGTTTATGGAAGAGCATCAGATATTTATATTTGTTTGTCTGTTTTACCCACTAGAATCAGAGGAGCTATTCTACCAAGCTGTCTGATTCAGGAAAGAGCTAAACAATCTATGATATTTGGGGAATTATAATTGAACACTTAAAGCTTATATTGATTCCAGAATAGAAATTCAATTATATGTATTGCCTATGAGGGTATTTCGCTTCTTTGGAAAGAAAAGAAAATACACAAGCATAGAAAGCCATGCAGAGAATAATCCAATAAATCCATTAAACAGGCAATAGTATAACTTCCAGTAATACACAGGAATATCATAACATCACTTCAAGAGTCCCATACTCATAAAAGTATAAAAGTATAGAGTATTTGTATAAAGAAACCTGGCTGTCAGCTGTAATGACCAGATGTTGTTAGTCATATTACACTTATTTGTTACCTTTGTATAAAATAATTTGATGACGCCTGTGATTCTTAGGCAATTCATGTGATTCTCACCTGCCAAGCATTGTTTCCCTTACTACTTGCTCCTTTCTGTCTTAATGCCAAGCACTAATCTACTGCCGTTACCTTAACAATCCCTCTAGTTGTCTTCCCTAGTGTTACCTTTTTGTTGTCCAGCTCTTCCTTCATACTACAACTATATTTCTTGACACTTTCTGACTCCCACCCTACCCACATACCACTACACAGTCAAGTGTCCACCCAAGCGCACACATAATTCTTTATTCTTGTCTACTAATTCCTTTCTCCATGTATTGCTTCCTTCTGTTCACGTGCTTGACAAAGTGATTAACATCTGCTTGCTACAGCAGCAGAATTCAGCTGGTTTTGAAATAAGAGATAAACCACCACTCTTTAGGTGGGATAGTTTTGGAAATATGTATTTCTGTAGCCAATGAATTTTCATTAAGTCTAGTGTGTTTCTGTCTTCTGTAAACTATCAAGTACATAGATAGATTCAGTTGTATGTTGTAAAGATTGTGCCTGATCTGCTCCATATGAGGGACAAGGGGAGAACTTCTTTGCTTAGCTGGCTACCATTTTAACAGAATGAATGAAATGACAAGGTAAAGCTAACATTCTCTACATTTATAGCAGGAAACCTAACAGCGGGAAAAACAAAGACGAAGTACAAGTACTGTCCTTGAAAGTTTGTGCAGGAAACTCCTTGGAAATCTTGAGAAGTGTAGTAGTAAAATCACTTGATTTCCCTGAAATTTCTTAATTGTCAGATTAGCTTCAGAAGACATAAGTAAACTTTAAAAACTGTGTAAGAAAGAAACAGAAAATCAACATATTTTACACTGCTGTGGCTGTCTCTACAGTTATATATTTACTAGCAATTATGTTTGCATCAGGTGCAGAGTTCTTAAGTGAACTTTCTAACTGGCCCTGTGTGCTACAATTTGGTTCATGCTTCCAAGATAACTTGGAGAATGCAAAGTAATTTCTATCTGATTAAACCAAGCTGGAAGATGCACTCGAGGAACACATGTAAAGTACCGTAACCGCTAATGAGCATTCAGTTCACTGAAACATACACTTTCTATTTTGCTTTTGTCTAGATCTGTTTGGGCAGCAGGGTTGTTTGTGTTTTTTTTGTTTTCGGGAGTTACATGGGTATGGTCACTACCTTAATTAGAAAGGGATCAGCTTTTACAACTATGACTAAGTCAGAGTGCATCTCTTTTTCACTATACTTTGGACTGAGGTACAGAATTAAAACACAAGGCTAAAATTCCAGGAAAGAATGTCCCTTCTTCATATAAAGAAAAACAGTGCATGAGCCAGAGGGTGAAAGACACAGTGTTATAAACACAGTCTAAACACCAAGAAGGACTTAAAAGCACACCAAAAGTGCATAGAGTGTAAAATGCTGAGACTCTTGAGAAGTGTTCACTTGCGGGAGATCTACCAGTCCTAGCTAGTATTTGTTTACTTAAACAGTGGGAGAAATCGCATGGCAAAAAAAAAGACCATCCCAGGTAACAAAGCATATCAGTGAAAGCATAGCATTCAATTTTTCTGGCTTTCAGACAGTGTTATTTTTTCTTGTCTATTATATTTATTTGTTCTGCATGTCTCTCAGATCATAAATATACTACTTAAATGTCCTTCTGTGGTCATTTCCTAGCTTAAAAGTACAAATAGTTTTTAAATAAGAACCTGAGATATTACATCATCTAGATAGTTTTCACATACAGGAAACTGGCCAGAAACACTTGTCAGCATACTGTGGAGTCTGAGACTTTGAATAAGGACAAAAAATATGTCAGAGAAACGTGATTTAACTCACATATTGAACTGATCTGTTACCTGTACCCTAAAATAAATCAGCAAAGTCCTGAATCACATGCTCAACATCAGTCATATTTTATAATTGACCTTTTTATATTGCTTATGTCAAACATAGGAAACTTCCCAGTTGTGACAATGACCTTGATGTTTTCTTACCTTTATTTGGTCCATAAAAAAAAAAAAAGAAATATGAAAAGCTTGGATGATTTAGATTTAGAATGCTTGTTTTCTTTCAATGCTGCATTTTTTAAAGGTTGCTTTAAAGTTAACATGAAAATTTATTTATTAAGGACACCTTTCCATGCCCACCCCTGAACAAATGTAATTAGAGTTCAGACGTATTTTTTCTGTTGACTTTATTCTACCATAAATCTCTTCATGTTAAATAGGTTGAAAGGATACAAAAGTTATAAGTACAGTACTGAAACACAAGAACTACTGTGTTCTACTCTGATTTCTGAGCTTAATGTTCTTGAGAATCCTCCTGAAGTCAGATTTTCAAAAGTGTTCAGGCACCAAAAGTAATTTTCAAAGCAGCTATGGTGATTTAGGAATCTTAGTTTCTTTTAAACCGCTTTGAGTTATCTATCTTAGATGCTTTTGTAAATGCCACCAAGAAGGGTGGAGGACAGAGCATTCTTTCCAGGGCTGTTATGTGTTGGGCTATTTCAGGAATCTGAACTGGACTCAATTCTAGAGACTAGTGTAGCAGCTCTAGTCGTGCTGGGGTGGAGATGACACCACCAATCCAAACAACCAGTGTGCACCTCAGCTGTAGGAAGTAATAAAGAGAGCAGAAGTTCCGTATGACAAGTAAATAAATTCCTTCAAATTGCTGATAACTGCAGACCATTATGCTAGACTGGGAAATGCACTCACAAAGGCATATAGCCTGCATTGTCTCATCTTGGGTTTATGTGCCTAACTGTACTGGAAAATACAGTCTTTCATCTCAAACAACATAACACAATTGTTTACAAATATACATAGTTAACTGTAATCCTTGGAACTACTTTTCAGTACATACATTTGAAAATTATTTCTAATTTCCTTTCTGTGTGAGGTGTGAGCATGTCTGTTAGACAGCAGCTATCCCTCACTGTGCTGTTAATGAGTGTTTGCTAATGCTGCTGAAGTTCACATACAGCATAAAGATTTTTGTGATAAAGGTATCTTTGTTGAACATATGAAGGGTTTGTGTGTGCTTGTGCATATAAGTGCATGTAAGTATTTCCATATTAAATGGTGATTACAATATTTTTTATATATACACTCATATATGTAAAAGAGTATACATGTGTATGTATGTGCACACACACGAGCTCTAAGTAGCAACATGCACCTGTAAATACTGATTCAACAAGTCTGATATAGGAAAATATTACCCAAAGATTGAGGGGAAAAATAGTAAATTAATTTTCTTGAAGTTGTTTCTGATAGTCAATTTGTATTCATGTGAGTGCATGATGCTAATGGTAAAAATACTGCACAACACTCACCAGGACTACATGCTTTCACATACTTAATATACAGTTTAAAGAGATCAGGATGTTATAATTGCATAGAGGCCAGTTTATTTTGATTAGCAGTAGTTTTGGGTTAAAAACAGAGCAGAACAAGTGGTTATACAAGCTTTGCAAGTTAGGTCTGAACTTCCTCTGTTATATAGACTTTGCAATAAGGTACAGCAGAGGTAAAATATGTAAGTATTCTGGCAGATGATAGCCTGTGAGTTGTTTCACAGGAGGCACTTCATAATCTTTATTAATGCCTCATTTGTTAACCTTAGTTATGGATAAATCTTTAGGTTAATCTTGTGCGTGATGCATGCAATGATTTCATGCTTGTGCTGCTACAGAATATCATAGTGTGTAATAAAATATGCATTTTACTTGCTGGGCAGAAAACTATACGTACCAAAGGAACACACACCTTTTATTCAGAGATATACTAAGAAGTCAATTTGACAGTATTTCCACTTGCAAAAAGGGAGACATCCATAGCTACTTTGTAGAACTCACTGGGTTTCTCATGGTGTACTAAAGAAAGAAATTAAATTTATCCGCTGGCTTTAGGGGCAGAGTGTCAAGCTTTAAGGGATATAGTCTATATTAAGTAGTAGGTTGGCTTCATACCACAGCCAAACTGGAGATCTGGTGAGAGAACGTCCCAGCTAATTTCTGGTCCAGTGTGCAGGAGGTGGAAGGACAGCAGTTTGAGTGAGAAGTTTGAAATATTTGAAATATTATTTAATTTCTCTAAAACTTCTGAAAAATACCAAAGACTTTTTGTGTATTTATCTGTTCTCCAAAAAGAAAAAAAAAAGACAGATTTTCCTCTGAATTCAATGGGAAAAATGCCTATTAACTCCAGTAATCTGTTTGATTAATAATATTAAACATTCTGAAGCATTCAAAAGCCACTGGGTGTGCTTTTTGATTAGGAAGAGGTAGGTGATGGTAATGGCTTGGTTCTGCTCAAATGGAATCTGTGCTGTTTAATATTTTCATCAATGACATAGACAGTGAGATTGAGTGCACTCTCAGCAAGTTTGCAGATGACATTAAGCGGAGTGGTGCAGCTGACATGCCAGAAGGATGGGATGCCATCCAGAGGGACCTGGACAAGCTTGAGAAGTGAGCCTGTGTGAACTTCATGAGGTTCAATAAGGCCAAGTGCCAGGTCTTGCATTTGGGTCGGGGCAGCCTCTGATATCAATACAGGCTGGGAGATGAAGGGATTGAGAGCAGCCCTGCTGAGAAGGACTTGGGGGTACTGGTGGATGAAAAGCTAGACATGAGCCACCAATGTGTGCTTGCAGCCCAGAAGGCCAACTGTATCCTGGGCTACATCAAGAGAAGGTTGGCCAGCAGGTAGAGGGAAGTGATTCTGCCCCTCTACTTGCGCAGAGAGGTAGTGGAGACCCCATCCCTGGAAACATTCAAAATCAGGTTGGAAGGGGCTCTGAGCAACCTGGTCTAGTTAAAGATGTCCCTGCTCACTACAGGGGGGTTGGGCTAGATGACTCCCAAAGGTCCCTTCCAACCCAAAGCATTCTATGACTGTATGATTCTGTGATTCTATGAACTGCAAAAATACAACATCAAAGTCCCAGAATGAAGCTCCAGTCTCTGTGTCCTGAAATGTCCATGATTTTACCTGTGAACATGGAAGGGAATATTTCAGCCTGAACACTTAAAAATATACATTGCCAAAATAAATTTAAAAAAAAATTATTTAAAAATTTACATTTAAGAATGTAAATTAAAAAGAGTAAAAATAAAGAGCTGAAATTTAGATTTCTTATTTTCTAATAGCATATCTGAAAGCATCTTTTGGTAATATTTAAATGCAACATTATTACAGTAAATTTTTAAATTCCCTTGAGAAGTGTTAATGCCTGTCCCAATTTAAAACTAGGAAATTATTGCAGAGACAACTTCTGGTTTAATTTAATTATAAAAATACCAAGCAATTAATGTGTAATTACAATTTTACCACAATTTCTAGTCATATCAATTTTTGCGATTATGGTTTCTATGCTGTTTTGCAGTTCAAGAATTTATAAATACATTTTTCCAGTGTTTGTAATCTGCTGTGTGTGTAATTTTCACATTTTTCTCTCCTGTCACCAGAATATTAACTACACTCAAGGATATATTTTTCCAATAAAACATATTCTGAAGCACTATCATGTGTTTTCCTAGGAAGATAATGCTGAAATAGATATACTTTGCATATGAATTCTCCCAGCCACTGTGACTCTCGTTCAGGTCCTGCGAATTCTGTGAACACATATTTTGTTAGAAAGTCTGTCTGAATCCCTGACTTACATGGCTCTACTGTTTAAGATACTAGATTGACACAAGGCTGATCTAGTACAGGCCTCCAAACAAAGCTGTGATGAGTGGCCTAGAATGTGAAATCACATTGCTTCTGGTGTGTCTTCAGTTAAAAATCAGGTGGTAAAGGAATATACTATTGCCCGCATGAAAAATGATCATTTTGAAAAGTTTGTTTATTGCTGATCTGGATAATATTTTCAGCAGATCTGACTGGCAACACATTGGCAAGAATTCTTCAAGTATGAAATATTCTCAATTTCCTTCAATTTTCATTCTAAGTAGCTTTCTGATATACACCAATAGTTTTCTGGTTCCAGAGAAAGGCCATCGTTTTTCTTCCTACCTCAAAAAATACTAGTACTGAATACTATTATTTTTTAATGGAGATGTAAAATGTACTAAATATGTAGCACTTTTGAACACTGTGGTTTAAAGAACTTTATAATAATCTCCTTCGGTTTCCACATGGTACTCTCGAGTACAGTGACACTGAAAGTGGCCAAGTAGCTTTCTGTAAAGACCTGACCCAAATTCAAGGAATTAACAATTCATTGTGTTTTTAATGAGATAGTCTACAATAGCATTTAAGAATAGATCTTAATTCTCAAGACTCTGAGTCTGAGTTGATTCTCAGTCAACAGAAAGCAGCTGCAACATCACAGTACTGACAGTAAGTGCCAGAATTCACTAGTCCTTAAAAACGTGAATGGTATGGTCTGGCAACTGTGTGGGAACCATCATCAGTTTTTTTGTAGTGAGCCCAGAGGGCTGTCTTTAAATGCACTTTTGCTCACATTTGTCACTAAAGCCAAGGAATCAAAGTCAAAGCCCCAGACAATGCTTTGAAAGTATACTTTTACAGTTCTAACAGTCTTAACTGTCTTACAAAGAGTGATCAATTATGAACATTTTAAATCTTCAAAATATATCAGAGTGTCTTTTCATTTCATGCTTCTTTTTGGTACCTGAATGCTTTACTGTAGTGCAAAGTGGTAGTAATAGATGAACTAAAAGTTCTCTCTGGCAGCCTGTTGTTCTACTAGCTTGCCTTCACAGCAAGAAAATATTTTCTGCTTGAGATTAACTGGTCTAGAAGACTAAAGCCTACTCCAAGGAACTGGAGAGAGAACCGTGGGGTTCTAGTTTGATCCAGTCTCCTTCACTGCCACTTTTCACAGACTATATCAAACAACAGTTAAATGAGTACACCAAAATACTAGCATGAGTTTTTATTACCTGACACCTAAACATCAAAGGAATATGTGTTCCTGTGTTGTTTGCTCAAAGTAGGGGAGAAAAAAGAGATAGCAGATTTAGGAACTTTCCCTGTGCCATTCTGTGTTTATTTATATTACAGTTCAGCAGCAGACATGAGAACCAGGCTGCTGTCCTTGCTTGTGCTGAGGATCAGAGAACTTCATTATAAATTCAAACAGAGTTCTGAAAGGCAGTATTGCAAAGCCTAAATTTTATGCAATGTCTGTCTCACAAAAGTGAAATTTAGAAACTGAGTGGGTGACTAGGACTCTTCAGAGTCCATGGAGTGGACTCTGGAGTCCTACAAACAGTTGCCTGCACAAAGAGTTGCAGGTTAGGATCTTCCTTGTCATTACAATCTGAATAGATGTCTGTAACTACACAAGAACAATGGACCAGAATTCTTTCCTGTAAGTTACTCTTGCCTTTATTCATTCCTTCATTGTTGCTGTCTATACAGTGTATTATCAACTGTACAAAGATCACAGCTCAATTCACTCTGTAATCTGGCGGTAAGACAGTTCTTAGAGGGTGAATGGGTTCAAGATTTTGTATTTAATCAAATATAATTTAGCGTAAACTGCTCTTTATGGACAGAGAAGAAAGAAGGTAGAGAGCGGTAGAAAAAGCGCATGTCTCACTCCTCTTTGCAACCCAGAACTCCCTTTTCAGCCAGGTGGAAGTACGGCACAATGATCTGACAACAACCTTAAAAAGGCTTCTACCAAGCCTCACATATACCCATGCATAGAAACAAAATGCATTGACAAGATCTCTAGGCTGTTGCTGTTTCATGCCTCATTCTTCTAACTAACATGATCAGCGACTGGAAACAGTTAGCCAGATGAGTGGTCTCACTCTTTATAAGGAAGCCAGTTTTGCACTTGTGAGCTTTTTGCCATTAGTGTCTCAGTACCACTCTCCAATTCATAATGTCTGCCTGGACATGGTCCACACACAATACAGAGCTGGATTCAAATGTCACTGCAAGTACTGGCTGGGGATTCTCTTTTTATCAGACTTCAGAGCTGGCAGTACAGCTTTCCAGACATGTTCTTTAAAACAAAAGATTAATAAGTTATAATGGCCTTGGATATGTGTGGACTCACACATATTTGGTGCTATAGACAAGAAAGGTATGATTATAGGTTAATTCTGGATGTTTGGGGAGAGACTTGTCTACGCTGATGGGTATGCTAAAAGCTGGGATCTGTCCCAGTTAACAGGGAAGAGATGGCTTTGTCAGCTCCAAACTGTTTTCTTCATAGCCCTGTCAGACATAAGTAAAATAATTCATTAGCATAATAGCAAAAAAAATATTTCCCCAAAAGTGTAACAAAAATTATTTTATGCCTTCTAAAAACTTAGGGTTTTTTTTTTAATTTAATTTCAATAGTATATCCTTAATGGGTCTGTTAGCTTCAAAAGGTGACACTCTATTTGCATTTTACTGAATCTCCTACTCCCTAAGAATTTTAAATAATGACTTTGTATACTTTGTCTTTCCTCAAACTTTATAGCCAATTCTCTTTTTATCATGTGGTAACAGTAAATATCAAACATAAGGATTTTGTTCTTACATGGTAGTGAAAGATAGTCTTCAGTCTTGGTGCTTGATTTATTCTGTGAGCAAGTAACCATGGTTGGAGCCAGCAGTCAACAGCTGTAGAACCGGCTGAAAATGTAATATAAAGCACAAACGTGCTTTCAGCTGATCTGCTTTCTGATCTGAAACTTTCAAAATGCTTCTGTATTGTGACTCGCGCATGCTCTCCTGTGAAATTAGAAAGTTTTGCCAAGAATTGATTGGCATTGAAAGCTCAAGATGACAGCCATTTTTCTATCTGCTGTGGTGACATAACAGTCACGCACAGATTTTACATGGTTAAAAACAGATTCTTCTACAGAAAAAGTGTTCAGTAGAAACAGATACTTGTTAAAAAAAGTGATGGCACAGAACCAGGTATAGTTCTAGCTTCTTAGAGGTGAACATAAGTTACTTTGAAAATGTCTTTAAAACTCCAATAAAACACTAAGACACCTGCCATAGATCCTCAAAACTATAGAAGTAAACAGAGGTCCATGATTTCAGAGAAACCCTTTTCCCCAAATTTTACAAAGTTGTATTGCGCTGTAATTTGTCTCCAGCCCACAGTAACTATTTCTGCTCTTCCAAACCCTCTCCACGGTTTTGTGTATCTGTCACTGTTTAGAGCAGATGGCAATAAACTGAGTGGCAGATGCTCTCTATTAACCCCCACACTCCCACCAGAGGAAGGGAAAAAGGAGGAACAGGGAGAGACACTTACAAATTGAATATTAAAAATTTTACTAATAACACTAGTAATACTAATAGTATTAATAATAAGAGAAATAATGTAAAATATACAAAACTGATACTGAGTTTCCCAGAGTTCGGTGCCAGGGTACTGCGGTCCCACCAGCAGCTGCCAGGCAGGAGAAATGCAGTTACTTAGAAGAACCTAGCTGTAAGGAAGATTCACTAAAAGAGAATCAGTTCTGTTTTAATGAAAACCAGGACAATATCATATGCCTTATCTGAGTCCTTTACAGCTGTATTTATATAAAGCCTATATTTGGTGGTCTTGGCTTTACTTCACCAACAGCAACTGCACAGTCAGTCTTTGCTTGTGGCTTGCACTAGGTGCACTGATGGCGTGGTTTGGCAAAATAAAACTTAGAACTGCTAGAGACCCTGGATGCCTTTGGGCACATCACAGATAGATTTTTTTCACCAATAGTTCCTGGTTTTAGGATTTTAGAATAGGATACATTTCCATATGTGTACAAATGGAGTGTTAGGTATGAGCCCTGAAAAGTTGAACACCTCTTTTGGAGCACTTAAGATCAGATTAGTTACCATCCGATCTGTTTCCAGTCCCTGTTCAGAAGGGTTTCAGACTAGTAAGAGTCTCTACTTGGGCATTTGTTTGCCTTTTTTAAACTTCACTCCTAGTGGCTCTGTTTAATTGCAGCACTGTACACCTACATGACATCCAGTATACATTTTGCTGCATGTCAGCTCATGTCAAAAAAAACCACTTGGTGTGCACTTGATTTCCACTGGAAGTAGGCTGCAGGGCATGTGGGCTGTAAAGCACTGCTGAATGCACTTCCTTGAAAAACAGAACAGTTAAGGTGACCAGAGGCCGTGTGCCCCAGAAGAGTTTTACAGTCCTAGATTAATTCTGCTTTCTGTCTTATGGAAACTTTTCTAACTCTTCAGAACTATTTCCAAAATAATGATTTTTGAAGCAAAGCTGAGCTTGCCTGAGTTAAAGTTACATCGGAGACCATATCTTGAATCAGTAATATTGCTAGCTTACTGTTCACATCTTTTCCATTTGACATAATTGTCATCAGTGTCCCATACTTCCAGTAATTCCAAGAGATATGTACAATGTTACTGCTCTACTTACGTGCAATTGCTGCCAATGTTTCAAGAAAATGCAAATGTTTTGCTTATGAATAAAATAAAATTACATAAATGAATGAATAAAAGGAGAATAGTTGTTATTGCTTAATGCAAGAACTAAACATTGTAATTCACCTGAATCAGTAGCAGTCTGGACAGCTATGCTGTTTTAGCTAAATGATTATATCACAGCAGTTACTACAGTATCTGTATGCTATCCAGTAGTTAGCTGAGAAAAGAAAAAATATTTGTCATATTCACTTCTGTTCTTATTATCTTAACTTCTTACTCTTTATTAATAATTCTTATTCTTATTTAGTAATTGTAATAAAATTACAGCTAGCTTTGTTCTAGGACAGCAAATCTAAGGACAAGAGAAGTGAGAAGCTATGAACAGTGAAAGCTTAACAGAAAGAAAATTAAAAAGACTAAAATACATCAAAATATCACTGCACATATTTTTTCTCTGAAACTATAGGTAATGCATACACTCTGAACTGAGTGACCTACATTCTAAAATTTTGTATTATGGAAAACCTGGTTGATGTAAAGTTATTTGCATGGCAATATACCAAATTAAATTTAAACTAATATTTTCGACCATTCTGAAAGACAGCCATCTAGACATGAAGTCAATTTGTTAGCTCACAATGTCAGAAATACACTGCTAAATTGGAAGGTTTATATGATATATTTGACTTTTGTATCCTGAGAAAGAGAAATTGTCCTAAGGTTTTCTTCTGTAGAAAGATTAGCCTTGAACTCTGTCAGTAACCTATTTCTTTCAGTCACTCTTTTAAGTTTTTTTACACAACTATTAAACATTTAATATTCTGGCAATATACTTGCTTGATGAATTCTGGTTCAGTCTTGTCAGTTGACATGCCATCTTTTGATATTTTTCCCTCTTTTACAGTGCTTTGCTTGTATTATGTTTGTCTTCCATAGATTAATTTATTTCTTTTTAATTTTTGGCATATTCTACAGAGTCAATCTTTTGACTTCCAGGCACATAAAGAATAATTTTGACTGGAGGCTTCAAGGTCTCCAAGAGTTTTAACTCTACTATTAGTGCAGTTTATGTTTTGTTGGTATGGCTTCATACTGAGATATCTTATTTAATAATTGAATGAATACCTATTATAATTGAAATAATCAAGTATGCAAACAGGAGATTAGTCTCAGTGGTACAATTATGTTCCAGTCATTCAGATTTTAAAGTCAGATTTCTAAGGCAGGTGAGTTTGGTAGTTTTATTCTAAGATTGTGCTTTCATTTTTCTGTAAATTTCAGTTTCTGTGGCCTCCAGAAAGTCCTTGACCTAATGCTAGCATCCATAGGTTTGCGAGCCCAACACCACTGGCTGTTTATAAATGCTGCACTGACCAATGTGATTTGTGGATATTACAGACGGCCTGTTAAAAAACGAACAGATAATTGAATATATTATAATATGTAATAAATTGGTTAGTCTGAAATCAAGACTCCCAAGATTTTCAGGAAATGTTATTGATATTGATAGGCCTATGTTCATATTTTCTGCTGTGGAATTGGATTTATCTTGCTTTATTAGCTCCATCTAAAATTACATGCGTATTTTAGGGAAGCCAGGCTTCCACAACTGTCAGTGGAGAGAGGAGGCACTCCAGCTGACAATTAATCCTTGCTATCTTGGACATGTATTGTTGGATAGGGTGAATCATCTTTAAGTGCCTAGAGGGATACTAGATGATGATATGGATTAGTCACCTGATTCTAGACAGTTGAAGCTAGATAAAGTGAAGTCTCATGCACAATGTCTAATGTAGTTACTGCAGCACTGCTCTCTAAGGGCACGAAGGGCAGAAGATTTTGTCAGCTGAATATAATACATGGTCTGAACTGTTTATCAGTTCCTTGGCCTGGGATACAATAACCAGCATGATTCCTGAATTAAGCAGGTGGATGACATAGCTCCCATAGTGACTGGAGTCTGGCAGCTCACTGTGATAAAAGCAAGAAAAAAGCTGGTTTTGGGGGTTTGTCTTCTAAAAGAAGGCAAGCAGAGTCTACAACTTGTGTCCTCCACTGCAGGCAAACAGGAAGTCCTGTACTTAAAGCCTAATAGGTATAGGCATCAACATGCCTCTGTAGGTGTCAATCACCTGTGCTCAAGGAACTGCCATCTGTTAAAAGGTTCCTTCTTGTGTAGATACATTTTAAACAAATTCCAATATTGGAATTTTTTGCAGGTTTATATTCTGAATATAGTTTCAAGCCCTAGAAAATTAGATTGAAAAGTAAACAATAATCCTTTTGGAACAAGGATGAACTCACAAGAATTTCTGAAAAATTAAGCCTGGGAATATATAGATTGTGGTGAATAATTTCCTAAGTGTAGATTTCATGCTAATCCTACGACATTTGGGAATAAAAGTAAAAATATTTCTAGGATCATTAAAATTTAATCTGTTCTTTTTTTCTTTACGCTAGGTAGAATATAGTTTTCTAAGTCTAAAGAGCTAGAAAAGGTTTTCCCAGAAGCAGTTCAAACACTGATTATACTTTTCCATTTTTTTTGTTATTGCATTCACTTCTAATTTACTAATTGCCCTATTAGGTACATACTGGAACAAACCTAGACTTTAATTACTAGCTACCTTTTCATTCTTTCACAGTAGCTTGCAAAGTAACTTTATAAAGACATGAGAGACACAAAGTGCAGGTTCCGTTTCCAGCACTGTGGATTTTTGGTGTCTAGAAAATTTGCTTTTTACAGTTATTGCATGACATTAAAAAATACATGAAATAAGAGTGAATTTGATTGCTTATTACAAGTTTATGAACTCTTCTCTTTCCTTCCCCTTCCCTTTTGTTATTTCCATGCTGCTTGATTCAAACAGATTTAATACATGAGTTAGATCATAGAATAGACATAGGAACATGTTTTCTGAAGTCATTACACACAACTTCCATGAAGTCTTTATTTCTGTATTTGCAGATTGCTTATATTCCATTTACAGACTGATGGGGAAGTCCCTTGAGTAAATACCTCTTTGCTTTCCATAAATGTTATTGTTGGCTTCTCAGGTAATGTGTTAGTGGTATAGAGAAAATAGAAGAAGTTTAGAACTTGCTGTTGTTTTGTCAAAAAATTGATTTCTTTGTTTCCATGAAAAAAAATAGCATGGTAAATTCTTACTATTTCTTTAAGAACAATAAAAAAAGAATCCATGCTCCTAGAAATGAGAAATTAAGGGAAAATACCACTACAGAAAAGAATAAATTAGAAAAGGAGAGCAATACAAGGAAGTAACAATAATTAAGTATAAAAAGAGTAAGCGGGGCAGGAGGGGGAATGTGTATGCTTTACTGCCTCCTTATGAAAGGATTCTTTATTATAATTGACTATGTTTATCTGATTGAAGTGAATCTAGTTAAAAATAAAATTTTCTGCAAGGAATAATTTCATATAATCTTGTATCTATGTTTTAATTTAGACAGAGTTTAAGTAGTGTTTTGTCTGGTGAGAAAATTCACTTCTTTTTACCTGTGGCTCTCCATTGGCTCCTTGCCTGTCAGTAGCAGCAGCTTCTAGAATTATCTTCACAAGTTCCTTAAATATTGCTTAGGTTTGGAATACTTTAAACCTGGGAATCGGTCCAACAGGCATGATGGAAGAATGAGTAGAACAAGGCTTGCACGCGCACACACAGTCATGTGCGCGCATGCACATACACACACACTCTGGCTCTGCAAGCTGAGCAGGTTCAGGTTAGTAGCTAAGTACTGAGATAAAAAGACTAAGGCTATTCCGTCTCTTTTTTTCAGCACAAGATGCTCCAGGCATCTGCACATTCATTATAGCAGATCAACTGATCAACTTGTAATCACCTTTTCAATCAGTGAAATTAATCGTAATGAATCGCACACCTTGGAAAGAACCAATACAGAAGGTCTTTTCAGTTTGAAGAGGTAAGGTATATGTTTGAAAATGAAAGCAGATGTTGCTGAGCTCTGCAAACAAATTACTTACTCTGGCCATATAGTCATATTAATAAGACAGCAATGTGAGAAACTGCTGAATGTTCCTTAAATCAAAGAGAAAGTAAAGTCGAAGCAGATGGTTAACCCTGATTTATAGGTACACTAATGAGACAATGGTATGAAAAATACCTTGTAGATAACAAAAATAGAGTAGTGACTTTGTGGATCACTGACTGAAGAGGAATTACCATGGTAATCCTACCATAAATACAAAAAGAGGCATATCATGACAGCAAACTGGGGCCAATGGGTTATGAACAACCAGGAACAGGTTTTTTTATCTGAGAGGAGCAAAGGGTAGTAACTGGAGAAGAACCCGGGAGGGGAGAGCAGGAGAAAAGGGGCATAAAGTGAAGCAAATGATGTAATCAGCGTTGTTCATGGATGCTTGTAAAGTAGTTCTGCACTTGACCACCATAATTTGTACATAATTTTTTTGCCTTTGCCTGACTTGTTCCTGTCATCAGGAAGGACCTGGTGTGACCTCCCTGACACTGGTGAGCGAATACTTGCAAGTCTCTTGCTAACATGGACAAGGGAACCTGGAGGGTGCAACATAACATCCCTTCCTAACCTCCTTAACAGTTCATATATTCAAGACTATATTAAATACTGATTTACTTGGTAACTAGAAGAGCCAAAATTACTGAGTGGGTTTTATTTGTTGATTTGACTTTTTTTTTTTTTGCTTCTCCACAAATTTGTAATTTTGTAGTTCAAGGATTGATTGAAGACTGATTGAAACTCCAATCAGTCACTTGAGGATTTTAACAGCTTTAGAAAAAGAATGAATGCTGAAATAAATTACAGTATCTTTACAGGATTAATAGTAAAATATTTAAGTCTGGTTCCTTTTCTTCCTCTTGTTTCCCCCCTGAAACTATTAATCTAACATATTTAGCACATAGTGTATCAATACAAATATGTATCATTCTTTCCACAACTCTTATCTAGATTAACTTGTCCTGTTACAACATTACCACTCCTAAATGCCCCATAAAATTATTACACAGACCCACATGGTTTTGTGATACAACAAAGAGTGAAAATAATATCTTCAAAGAATTCTTTATTTTTTTTTTCACCAGGGAAAACTATCATAGCTTCTTCAGCTACAATAAATGAATACTAATTTCATTGTCAGCAGGAATTCAGCCTGTCTTTATTTAGATAAATGCAACTTTGTGTTATATGTATAACTTGGTGATGTCATGAACCAAAAATGATGAAAAGCTGGAACATTTTCAGACATGTAAAAGCAGTATCATATAGCAGGCACAAAGCACTCCTACCTGTGGAGTCTGCTAATAGCTGCTAGATGAAATGTGAGCAAATTTGCTATGAAGAATCTGGGTTAAAAGTGTAGAAATTCATAAACTTGAAAATCAGCACAGCGCTGATATGTGAGTTAATGGAAAAATGAACAGCCTGTTCTAGTTATTACGTCTATTCTAATCTTCTCTGGTTTCCTCACTTTAATCACTCCCTGTATATAAATACATTGTTTTATAATCTAAGCAATATTTTAGCCCTCTGATTTCACTTCTGCTCTTTCTCTTACACACAACTTGATCATTAGCTTGGCTAATTCTGTATAAGAGAACTTATACATGAATTACAGCGTTTTGTTTCCTGCTCAACACACATACTCACAGTTTCCTTATTCTCTGCACTGACTCTTCAATTTCTCTCTGTGACAGCCATTTTTTATTCTACTTTCCTGGTGAAAAGAAAGTCTCACAAATAAAAAGTCAGTTGTAATCCATGTGGGAGGATCTCTAGGCATTACTTGATTAGTCATCTTGCTTTTATTCCATGGTCTGTACCCTTTTTTGGTGTATCGTGGTTTTAGCTTAAGACCAATCATCCACAAATAAAACACTGCTGAAATACAGCTGGTGCAATGAAGAGTGGTCAAATGCAGAAAAATTTTGTCTTACCTTCCTCTATAAGTCAAGATTTTCATGAACACCCTTCCTCATGCACTGTGGATATTGAATAGAAGAGACTTGCTAGTTGTCAACTTAAGATGTAGGAATGGTTCGTGGAAATTACTTGACTTTAATTCTAAGGCTTGAAAATATGTTATGGAATTTGGGGAGGTGGGAGGACTGGAAATGGTTGTATGTTTTTCTTCTTGGTTTGGTTTGGTTTGTTTTGGCTTTTAATTGAAGGTAAAGAATGACGTTAACCATAAAAACTCAAATTATTATGCAAGGCTTACTGACTCAGACCAAAAAATTATGATCTCTGCCTTCAGCAGCAGGAATCAACCAGAATAACAAATGAAGAGGAACACAAAGCATCTGGGTGTAATCTCTCTTAGTTGACAACAAAACCTCTAAGAGTGACAACTTAACTGCTTTAGAGATTCTACTTCACGTCATCCTCTAGGCATGCCTTTAAAAAAATTCTTTTGTAATAAGTTAGCTTGAACAGTGATTGTATGGTCAGTGAGTTTAAATAGCTTTTTTACAGCCTATTAACACAGGAAAAAAAAAAACCAAAGAAAAATACAACTTTGAAGACAAGAAAAAGGTTTGGCAAAAAAAAGGTGAGGTCCAAGGCTGGTAATAGCAACTGCTTTTTCCAAGGCATGGCTGCCTACCGCCTACCTGCTATATCACCAAGAGTCAATGATGATGAAAATCAATCTTTTGCGCATAACATGAATGACAGGATAGAGAGTTTTTCCCTAAGTATAGGGTGGAAAAAAACAAAGTATCTGCTTCCATTTTCCTAATTATTATTGTTGTTATTTTATATAGCAGGTTTATCTGGAGGCTACAGTCAAGTGTCAGAATACTGTCATGAAAGCACTGTAAAAAATAGAACAAAAAATAACTCTTTCCTTAAATCCTTCATAAAAATGTGCATGTTTCACCCTACCCCACCCTTTCTAAGCCCATAAAATTAGTGGCAGAATTCAGCATTTCAGAGGACAAAGGACCTTACCATGACCATGATGCCAATGAACTAGGAACAAGGCATGTAATGACAAAAAAGATCTCATCGTTTCTTCCTCAGAATAGCATTTTGCCTTTCAGAGACTAGGCACCATCTTTCCTCGGTATTCAAACCAATACTATAGAGAGATAGATAGCTTACATAAGTATACTTCTAAGTCAGTTTGTGTTCTTGCATTTCATTTACGTTACTAGCTGTTTGGAAGGACAGAATCTAATTATTTGTTCAGTAAAGAATGCTATTTTAAGGTCTTTGAAAACATTGTATTAGGCAAATTTTGCATGTTTCTGGAAAATAAAATTAATTGTAAGAGTTCCTGATAAGTGATAGTTTATAATGCAATGTGAATGTAAGCATATATCTTAAATGTAATTGTCTTCATTATTTTATTAAGATCCTACTTAATATCTAAATTATTAAAAATTTAATTCCTTGATGTTGATCTGAAAATAATGTCTTTTTTTTTTTGTTTACCTTGCATAAAGCACAGATTTACCAGAATGAGACCTGTACTTCTAATCAGTGAGTCTCCACTTTGTTTCCCAGGATGACAGATTAGTTGTTGCTGTTTATTTTCACAGGACTCCTTTATCAAGAGCCACTACCTTTTGGCAAAGAAGTGGTTGATATCATATACTGGATGAGGTTACTGGAATTGTCCATTTATATGAAGACTGCTATAGTTATTTCTAAGGATGTGAAAAGGGGAGAAAAGGGGTCCTTACTGTCAGAGAATAAAAGCTGCTAGAGTGTTAGGATTCTGCTTGGATAAATTAGGCAGATTTTAAAGGTATTTGATCTGTTTTCCCTGCCCCGTTATTGACAGAAATTTCAGTTTGGGTTTCTGTTATAGGATATGACGTGTGGAAACAAACTCCATAACTCACAAAGAGTTATAAAGCACGTATGTTTATTATGGCGCCGGGTGCAAGCAGGATCACTCCTCCTAACTTGCACACAAAGTCACAAAGCATGTACCTATTTATTACAAAGCTTATCTAAGTACGTTGGATTATTGTAATTATTTCTAGGAATAGGCATGATTATTATAATTATTTCTAGAAATTCATTATCATAATCCACCCCCCCTTTAGCACTTGCGCAGTATCGTCTGGTGGTCGTCTGTGGGGGTCTTCTGGATGAAGGCTTGTAGTCTTCCTCGCTGTGTGCTTTCACTTTTGGCTCAAAAATTCCTGAGTTGTCTGTGTTGGCTGAGTCCTAAATCATAGAAACAGTTTCAGCTAGAAAGTTGCTTCTTACAGACAACAAAGTTCTGGTTATCAGTCCTTGTTTCTCTTCGTCTGTCTCGCAAGCAGTCCTTGTTAGCTACATATGAGCCACAACAGTCCTTGTTAGCAAGGTTACAAAGAACAGAACTAAACTAAATGACAGTGTTTAACTCTTACCTTAAGATAGCCGCAAAGCTATAGAACAAAATTAAACTAAAGCTATAGCAAAATCGAACTAAACGTCAATTTCCCACATCAGATATTCTTACACTAGTTGCACATCACCAAACAAGAATTTAGTCTTAACATTGATTACACATGTAATGAAATAAGAGACAACAAGAAATACCCATGTAGAAAACCACTGCAACTGAAAAGCTGAAAATATACTGTTTCAAAGAACTGCCTTATAATATTGTTAGTTATAAAGTCTTTCTGAATGAGGAAAAAAACCCAGAAAGTATTATTTCAAAATTTATACTGAGAATTTTATTGAAAGTGTTGTGAAAGAGTGTAAGAAAACTAGTTTCAGGCGTTTCCTCCAGATTCTTAGATCTGGTTTAGGAAGTTGCTTTTAGGATGCAACAAGTTAAGTATTAATAGTCACATATTATACATACATGGACAAAGAAAAAAAAAAAAAACCCAACAAAAAAGCCCAATCATTTTCTCACTTTCCTGCAGTTAATATTTGTTAGAAAATACACTGAATATCTTACTGCTTTTAGTGTCCCAAACTGGCCCCAGCTATATTCCACCAGCTGCTTTGCTAAGTCAGACTCTTAATAGATGCAAAGTAAAATGAAAAAGGTTGAAGACAGGTGAGAAGACAGCAGTAGAAATCAACACAGCAGGGAGAAAAGAGCAGACAACTTATGTTCATATTTCAGGAAAATCTTCAGATGTAACCATAGAGATGATGATTGTTAGTCCCTTCCCTTGTTTAGTCTGCTGAAGACATCTCAGATGATCAAGGAAAAAGACCAGTAATTAAAAAAGAAAAGCTTCAGATTTCAATGTTATGAGAAATTTGTTAAAGGTTGTGATTAAGCAGTGCTGTAATATACATACTGTCACAAGAAATGCATTCTGGTTAATGAATTTTAGTGGCATTCTAACTGATACAGGTGTTTGGGATCATCTCTCAGATTCCTTGCAACCTATATTTGAAACAGAAAATGGTTTGATAGCTATTAGTTTGCAACAGCCAGGTATGAGAAACTTGCTGCAGAAGCAAAATAATAAACCTGAGGGCTCTTTGGAAGCTTTTATCAAGGTGCCTTCACCTGAAAATCCTAATTTGTGAGAGATTAAATGTTCCATTGCACTGGATTCATTTACAAAGCATGTAAATATGGAAGTGTTAGTAAATAGTTCGTTACCTAAAAATGGGGAAAAAAAAATATCTGCGTACCTATGAAGCAACAAAGAGAGCCAGACATCATGTCTTTCCAAATTACAAACTTATTTAGCTCTGGAACAGCTCTGAATCAGAGGACCACAAAAGATTTTTAAATAATTTAAAGGGATATGGGACTGAACTGAAATTTTGGGGGTTTTTTTCTGATTGTTTGTTTGTGAGGGTGTAGGTTCTTTTTGTACTCTGACTCTGATAAGAATGTGATTAAAAAATACTTAAATAATTAGTAATACAAAACTAATACAGAAACCAAATCCAAAGTGCTTCATGGATAGTTTTAGAATCAAACTATGTATCTGAGACCTCTTCATTGTCTCATTAAACACAAAATATCTCACTTCCCATGACAAATTAACATACAACATTAGTATTCAATGGATATCTACACGGAAAAAAAAAAAAAAAAGAGAGAAATTTTAGTTCCTTAAGAAAAAAGCAAATGTGTAACATTCAGATTTGGTGCAGGGAACAAATTCCTTTTTTATTTTCTTAGCTTTAATCGCCTACTATAACACAATTAATGAAAATATGATCATGTGGATGAAATGTTCGTCATGGTACTTCCATGGTTCTTTGCTTCTGCTGCACAAGGAAAGGATTGTATTTTAACTCCAGAGAAATAATCCATATATAATTCATTCTTGCACTGAACATCTGTGATTTTGCCTTTAATTTTACTCAAATATAGAGATAATTGTAGTTGGACCAAATTGTTAAAAATAATTTGAATGAACATCAACAAAGAAGGTGCTGACAATTCCAAATCTTTTTTATTACTGTTTTCACTTTGACACATCATGTCACACCATGAAAAGATAAAATACAATTCACCACCTTTTATTTTTCAGACTGAGCAGTCAGATTTAATTCAGGAGTGTCTGAGTGCATTTGAATCATATTTTTCGCAAAATAGCCTCCTACCTAATGATTTGTAGTGGAGGGAGGCAAAGAGTTTGGGAAAGAATAATATTTTCCCTGGAGTTAAGAATCCAAGTCCTTTCATTTAAAACATGTTTGAGACACAAAAATTCCATTTAGCATTGGCTAAATTCTTTTGTGATATTAAAAAAAATACAATTATTTTAACTCAATAAACAAATTTTACCCCACAGTGGAATTTTATTCCTTGACTTCACAATTTTTACTACTATTGTTTCAGAGAATCCTGAAGCAATTTGCAGACCAAGCACATGGAAATTGAATCCCTTCCATTGAAGCATAACCACTTGGAATGTGCTGATTTATGGTAATGCACCAGAAGTTATGAAGACTGCAACTGTCTAGCCAGAACTGGAGAATAATATGATTTACTCAAAATACAGTTTACTGAGGGTATTGGAATTAACAACTCCATGCTTTTTAGCGTGCCACAAGAGCGCTGATTATTATAGCTGGTGAGAACATTAATTTTGCACTTTATTTGAAAGATGGAAGCTCTAGCTACACTCGTTCCTTTTTTCTCTTAGAACATTATTTTCCTAAAGTATAACTGTGTCATAAATTAATTATTTAAGTTATTATTAATTCCACTCTTTTAAAGGTGTTGCAGAGGAATAAAAAAAAATGACAGCAATTAAAAAATTGAAACAAAAAAAACTTTAACTTTCTCTTAAAATAATAATAATTTTTATCCAATTCAGACATACACTTTTATGCACTAAATATATTTGTATAATTGTTGTAACACAGAAGCATTAAAAGAAAATCTGAAGTTCTAGATGTCCCTATTTTATCTATTGTATACTTGCCTGTGTTCATGTGTTGTGTTTTCTTAAGCTGAACTCTTGATTGTCTACGTTTGTAATGCTTGTTTGCTTGGATATCTGCAATACTCTTCTATTAGTTTCAAACTAAAATTTACTGATACCAATGCAGTAAGATGATGCCCAAGCTGAAAGGTTGCACAGCCAAGTAAATACTAAAGTCATGAGACACAAGTTGGTCTGCTGAATAGGGCAGGTTTAATGAGGGCATGGAGTCTGCACAGCCACTAAATTCACATCTATTTGGACCATTTGCTTTCCTCTGTGAACAATTAGAGATCATACTTTTCTGGCAATAGTTTTAATAAATATACTTGTTTAGAATAGAAGGATGAGTGGGTCTAACACTGAAAGCTAGAGCAGGGCCGGCTTTGTAAATATTGCCTTGCCTTCATGCAGACAGTTGCAATATTGCAGATTGCAATACTGTCAGTGTCAGCTTGCCAGATGTCTAGAGGATCTTGGGTTATCCTTTGTGTAATTGCCATTAGAACAAACCCAAGCGCTTGAAATATTGTTTCCACTATTGTGGAATGTAAATGTATGGCATAAAATAGTTGTAATTTTTTTAAAGTATTGTGCAAGGTTTTCTTTTTTTTTTTTTTTTAATGGGCTTCATGAGATTCTTCTTAAAATTTCTAATATAAATAGCATTGTAATATCCGAGATCTGAATTTATAGTCTGAAGGGAACTGAGAAATTTGCAGTTATACAGAGTATTTACACTGCTGGCCTTTCTCTGACTGTTCTTTGATGTCAACATTTTAAACCCTAATTATACTTGATTTGTTGCTTCATATAATTGGCCAGTAGCAAGTGTGAGTTGCACAAACATTATTACACTTTTCTTCATCCATGAATTCTGCTTTGCTGAAAGAGAAATGGTGAGGAAAGTATTAATTTAACAATGAGACTGCACTGAAAAGAGATTGCGGTGTAGTAGCATGTCTTTAAAATATAAGAAATAGGACGAAGCTTTTTAACACAAAAAAATGTTTTAAAGCATATACAAAATCACATAGTAAGGGAGTGCTATACAACAGGAACACTAAATTTCCCAGATGAGACAAGCTTTCTGGGGTCTAGAAATGCTCTGCGGAAGTGATTCCTGGGAATTTCACAGATTATACCACTAAGCAGAAGGCTCTCTAGATCTGCACTTGCCACTGCATTAGAATCTCAGAGCTACCAGTTTCTCTGTACTGGCTATGCATTTTGCAGATAGACAGCTTTTCAACTCTAAGTTTGCTTCATAGACTGCTTTTTTCATGCTAGGTTACGTTCAAATACGAGGTTTGGGCACAAAAGACTACACACATCCCTATTTGCAGAGGTGGACAGCAATCGGATGCAGTGGGTTTGGTCTTAGCCTGTTGCCATCCGTATCTTCTGAAATTAGCCTCAACATTGGCTACAGGTAGAGATGCAACTTTCTTGAGGTTTCACTGACATGCTGAAAGCACTGTTCCCTACAGACAGGGGTATGAATCTGTGAAGCTTAGGTGACACAAGAGTCTCTTATATTGCCATGTTGCCCCAGCCATGTGGATGAGTCTTCAGGAGTCATTTCTCAGAACTGAAAGTTTTCCTGCTAGATCCCTGCAGTGCAAGCCCTGCTGAAATGACCACAGAGGCTGTCACGCTTTCAGGCTTTGAATATCAAGGGCAAAACCTCTTGTGGCTGTTACCTACACACAAGCAAAACCTGAAAAAGCTGATGTTATCAGTAGTATAGCAGCCCACTCTCTGGTCCATCCCAGGCCAGAGTGACATTCATACCTACAAAGCAGACTGATTTTGGAAGTTCTTAGTCCCAGCTTCTTGAATAAACCCATCAGACTGATCTAGGGTTGTGAACTGGTGTTTCAGCAGTTCTCAGCTCAGCTTTGCTACTCAGGCCACTGATCCTAGAGTGCTACTACAGAAATTTCCATAGAGACAGTTCCAAGAGCCAGGAACAGGCTCAAAGTTATGGGTCCTATAATTCCACATCTAAATAACCCTTAAGGTGGGTGTAGCAGCATTTTATATAACTAGGAATAACAATTTAGTGAGGACAGAGTGTAGATTCTTCTTCATCCACACTTATGGAATTTCAATTTAAATCTAACTTTTCTGTTATTCAGGTGGTACGTATCGACATACGTGCCCTGAAATAATTTTATGGTGTTTAGGGATAACATCACTGTCCTTAAACTACTTTATTTTCTTAAATTTATTGATATGTTTACTCTTTAGGAGGACTTAATAGAAAAATAAATAAATTTTTGCATCCATTTTTATAAATATATATTTCTTGTAAAAGTAATTAATCCACGCCTTTCCTTGTAGGTCTCCTTCTACTCTGTCTAGTGAGAAATTAAAAAATCTTCTGCTATATGCTGTGTTACCATGCTTAGTATTCTGAGCAAGCTTCCTCTATAACTTCTGGAGTACAACATTCTTGTTCTGCTGTGATATTTTTGTTGTAAAGAACTTAGGTCTGCATATTTAAGTGTTTTCTCTAGATTTATTTCAACTCAAAGAACAAGACTCTTGTTTTTCCTTATATCGATTTTGGCAGCTTCAATTAAACATGCTTTCTTCATGTAAGAATCCCCTCAAGGAAATTCTGTCAAGTAGTAAATTGTTCCTCTCCAACTGTCACTAATGAGAATATTAGCTCCTCATATCCACTCCATGTGTTATATATTTTATAGGTTTTTAAATTCTGAATATGATTAAGTTACCAAGATTTACTATCTTTATCTATGAGATATCCTTATTGTCAAGTATATTACATTTGTGTTTTATTCTTTTTAAAATTAAATGGAACTCTCAACTACCCTAATTACTGTTTTGCAAGAATGGGTAGAAAAAGACACATCATCTATGCATTCATCGTAATTATCCTAATGATAAAACAGATAACAATTAATTTGTCTGCAAAGAAGATGTGTTGTGGATACAGTTTTAGTTTGTAGCACATGAAATTGTATGAACACCTACTGCAAGAACAATTTGCTGAAGTCACAAAGAAATACTTAAATTTATGAGCTGACTGAAGACAGTTCCAAGTCCACGAAAATATGGGGATTTCAATGCTCTTGAAATTCCTGGTAGGTGTTTAGGTGTAAGATACTTGCACTTATTTTAAGGACTCCACCTTCCAGATCCACTGCCTACATGGAGGCTTCACAATTAACCTACATAAACATCATATTGATAGAAAAAAAGTGTCTACAGGTGACCTCAGATGGTGTCAAGTCACTGGGTGCCACAGTAGTAAGGTGCTAAGCTAGGTTTACTTTGGCAGCTGGGGTCCTTCATGCTCTGGAAGGATACTTCTTTCTGACCACCACGGGCCTGCCCTTCCATGTTTTCTGACCAAATGTACACTATGAGTGACCTTGTGAATTCACGCCTAGGGACAATGTTGTTGATATCTTCTGAGAGACTGTTCTCNTTCCCCTCTTTTACCTCATCTGCCTGTATGACAGAGTAGAAACAGTCTTATGCAGTGTGTTTTGAAAACTGAGACTTCTCTGGTCATTTTTTGAACTTTTAAACCCAAACTACCACCTTTGTGTCACCTCACTTCCCAAGTACCAATTAAGTCACAACGTGATGTCTCCTTGCAATACTCACAGCACTAAGGGATTTTCAGTCTTAATACAACTACAATTTAGCATAGGTAAACTTTTTGGCTTCATTAGGATAATTCAATCGTAGAAAATCAGAACCACGTGGATGCTTTTTTTGTTTTAGATACCCTTATCACATTATTTTTAATTCCTTTGACTATTTTTCCCACCTCTTGGTTTATACAACCCATATTTAGATGTATTTTTGAGATATCAACTTCTTTTGCTTTTTATTAAACCTGTGAAGTGCCTACTTTTTGATACAGCTGCTGACAGCAAAGCTGAACCATTGTAGCTGCAAATGAGAATTCTTATACAAGTAAAGATGGAGTGAGATGCAAAGCTATGTTTAACTCTGAAAAACCACAGCTTTTTATTTGATTAGTTGTAAGCCAGATGCCTTGAAATATTTAGCTCAGGAGAATATTTTATTACTTGAATAACAAATTAAAGCCCACTAGATTATTTATTAATGTGAGAAAAGCAATTAGAGTTTTGACCTAGATGTTTAATGTTTCAGGTTTCCTCAGAACTGCACTTGCTTGTGAATTAAAGGTCACACTTCAAAGCAAGTTAAATTTCCACAAACTTTATAAATACCAGAAAAAGTGGGGAGTGGAGGTCATATACTTACCCACTCTCTATACGAGGCAGATTTTGGAACACAATGAGGTAGATGAAGACTTTTTTCACACTCATCTCTCTCTTTCTATCTGTCAGTGTGCTATGCGCAGTAATGCTTTAATCTGTCATGCCATCACCTTCACTAAAACTGTAAGTCAATGCTGAGCTGTCCACCCACTGCTTTCCTGCAGTGCTATCCTTAGGTGTGCAGAGAAACAGCAATTAAACAGACTGGATTGGCTCAGGATCCCTGTGAAGAAACGCTGAGAACAAGGGAGGAAGTTCCCCAGGAATAGAAGCAGATAGTTGATAACTGTGAATAGCTGGACTTAATAAGAATTTATAAAAGTTTCTCAGCAGGACTGTGGTATGCAGAATGTAAAAAAAAAAGAAAAAAGAAAGGATCTGTTTGAAGTTTCACATTTACTTTCTCTTTCAGAAATACTGGTAGCTGGTCTCTTCCAAGCAAGGAAGAGACAAATGGAAAAAGACACTGGAAAAAGTTTTAAGATGTTCTTGAACTACTCAGATAGCAATAATAAAGAGGGAGGAAAAGTTAAAGTATGCTAGATTTTTAAAATTAATTTCTTTCCTTAATCACTCAAAATGGAACCATGCAGTAGTGAAATGGTCTGTGAGTGGTGGTCCGTGAAGACTTTAGAGAAAGGACAGGTGTAGCAAAAAGTATAGTGAAGAGAGGGAATGTTTTTTATTGAAATTTACACCATTTTCTGAGTTCAGAGATTTCTGTTGGTGAACTACATCCTTTAGAAAAGACTGAAGACTGGCACGTGGCTTTCTGTGGGGTGAGTTTATGTCTGGGATGTTTGAAAATATGATATAATCTGAAAGTAAGGAGGGATCCCATGAAATCCACCTGGAAGAACAGACATCTCTTTGAACAGAAAGCTTATATATGTTCATAGTGTCTATATATATATGTGTATATGTAAATAAAACATACGTATTTATATAGAAGGAGTTTCTACATCCCTATATTGCAATTTTTATTTATTTTATTTCTGCAGCATTCCTAAGGAAAATGCTTTTTTTAATCTCTGAGAGAGAACTGTGGGATGCTTAAAGGGAAATCTTTCATGCAAATGGCAGCACTAGGTGTCCTGGGTTTGGCCAGAACAGGGTTAATTTTCACCGGAATCCAGGAAGGGGCACAGCCGGGGGGTGGGGGCTGACCCCACCTGGCCAAACAGAG
>Ga0065711_1029430_pt1 | contig 36228 bp, 58 predicted proteins | sample Hoacrofraction12_FD_59098 | JGI IMG/M metagenome (GOLD analysis project Ga0065711, IMG submission 59098) | Hoatzin crop microbial communities from Cojedes, Venezuela - Epithelial fraction 12 v2 (version 2) | ecosystem: Host-associated > Birds > Digestive system > Esophagus > Crop | place...
GGCCCCAAAGCCCGCCTCATCACCCACCCACACCCCCCCACACCCCCCGCCCCAGCACTGTCCAGGGGCACATGCTCACTCTCCTCGCAGAGGAGGATCTTATGCCATCACATAACACAAAAGCAGTCAACTTACGGCTGGGCCCATGGATCTTGATGGGTTTGGTGATGACGAGAGAATGGGAGCAGTTCTGGCAGACACAGTCCTTCCCGCTGAACGTGACCTTGTCTCCGATGGGGAATGGCTTCCTGTGGCCAAGGGGAGGTGGGAGGCATGAGACACTTGCTCCCTTCCACTGCCTGTGAGCTCCTTCCCTAGGGTCAGCTGGACCCGTGGTGCCAGGGAGCAGAGGGGCTCCAGGCAAGGGCTACAAGGGGAGGCAGTGAATGTGCACATGTGCTGGGGCAGGAGGACCAAGGCAGGCATTTGGGCAGGTCTGCAGGCTGCAGAGGGAAGGGTCAGAGCCGTTTCACTGCTCCAAAGTGTTTCCACTAAGAAAATGCAGAGGAGTTACCTGCTGTGGTGCTGAGAGGGGACTGCGGGGCTGCAGGCTAGTGAACAGCCCTCTCCCTGGTGCACAGCCAAGGGCTGCACAGGGCTTCTGCAGGGGGTCGTGCACCCTCGGTAACGACTTCAGCTCACCTGCAGGTGCTGCAGACAAAGCACTTGGGGTGGTAGGTCCTCCCCAGGGCAGAGATGACCTCTCCAGTGATGAAATCCCCGCAGCTGTCGCAGCGGGTCCCGTAGAGCTGCTGGTAGTCATGGGTGCAGATGTACTCCTGGTTCTTAAAGAAGAAGCCTGACTGGGCCAGGTCGCAGCCGCACACTGCAGAGGGAGAACACACACCCGTCAAGGGGGTAGCGGGCAGGTCCAGCCCCAGGATCTCCGAGACGCCTCTGCTGCCTCTCCCGCAGCGGTCCCAGGGCATCTCCGAAGACACAGATTTCTGCAAGCATCTCGGAGGGTTTCCCTTCCCACAAGGCGCACCGGGGCCTTTCCCCAGCACCACAAGATGTCAGTGTTGGGCTGTGGCAGGGTGCAGGACGATGCTGCCCAGACAGCCGAGGCTGGGCCCTCCCGGGGGAAACAGCAGCGCCGGAAAGGGAGCCCCTGCAGCCCCCACTCACCGTGCACAAACAGCCCGGGAGCGCCCGTGGCACCCCCTCCTGGACCCACGGCACCCGGATGGAGCTCAGCCCCTCCATTTGACACTTCTATGGTGTCAGGAAGCTGAGAACAAGACTGGCAAAGAGTTGGGCATGCCCTAGGGAAAGTTGGGGAGAGGTCCACACCCTGGGGCATGGCCTTCCCCACAACGAGCTATCTCCACTCCCTGGCCTGGACATGAAGGCATGCCCTAATGGGAACAGGGCCTGGGACACACTGGGACTGATGCTCTCACAGCTTGTTTTTCCATAGGTATCCAGCTCTACCTTGCTTCCTTCCCTGGTGTGGGAACCATGGGTGGTACACAGCCCATCAGAGTACGGCTGGTGACACAAAACTGGGAGGCGTGGTGGATACACCGGAAAGCTGTGCTGCCATTCAGCGAGACCTGGACAGGCTGGGGAGATTGGCGCAGAGGAACCTGATGAAATTCAACAAGGGCAAGTGCAGGGTCCTGCACCTGGGCAGGAACAACCCCATGCACCAGTACAGGCTTGGGGCGTACCTGCTGGAGAGCAGCTCTGTGGAGAGGGACCTGGGAGTCCTGGTGGACGACAAGTTGACCATGAGCCAACAGTGTGCCCTGGCTGCCAAGAAGGCCAATGGGATCCTGAGATGCATTAAGAAGAGTGTGGCCAGCAGGTTGGGGGAGGTTTTCCTCCCCCTCTACTCTGCCCTGGTGAGGCCCCATCTGGAGAACTGTGTCCAGTTCTGGGCTCCCCAGTTCAAGAAGATGAGGAACTACTAGAGAGAGTCCAGCGGAGGGCTACAAGGATGATGAGGGGACTGGAGCATCTCTCCTATGAGGAAAGGCTGAGGGAGCTGGGCTTATTTAGCCTGAAGAAGAGAAGGCAGAGAGGGGACCTTATAAATATCTTAAGGGTGGGTGTCAGGAGGATGGGGCCAGACTCTTTTCAGTGGTGCCCTGCGACAGGACAAGGGGCAACGGGCACAAACTGAAGCTTAGAAAGTTCCATCTGAACATGAGGAAGACCTTCTTCACTTTGAGGGTGGCAGAGCACTGGAACAGATTGCCCAGGGAGGCTGTGGAGTCTCCTTCTCTGGAGATATTCAAACCCCGCCTGGACAAGGTCCTGTGCAGCCTGCTGTAGGTGACTCTGCTTCAGCAGGGGGGTTGGACTAGATGACCCACAGAGGTCCCTTCCAACACCTAACATCCTGTGATTCTGTAACCCAAGTAGATGTGGCAAGCCCTGGCACTTAATGTCATATCCCTCCTACATCTTCTCCATCCACAGAGAGCATCAGACCCTGAAAGGCACTTCAGCAGCGTCCCAGTGACCAGGTCCTGGGGCCTTTGCATGATGGCCATCACCTGTCCTGTAAGATGACGGGGTGGAGGGAGGAACTACAGAGCAACTGAGCACCCACTAACACAGCCCATCTTGGTCTCTGCTTTACCCTTCATCCCCAAGCACCCCTCTGTCCTGTCCTTGCATGCCTCACCTGCAGCTGTGGACCACCCCTCACAGTAGCCACCCTCACCAGGGCACAGCTGGACCCACTGGCTGTGGGGCCCACAGGGGCAGAGAAGCAGCTCCTCTCCTGCAGAGCATCCCCTGGCAAAGACACACCCCAAAACTGTGGGCAGACAGCCGGGGGGTATGACGCCAGCACCCACTGCTCTCTAAAACAGCCTGCCAGTGCTTCCTCGTCAGTAAGGTGCGACAGGCCACCAGGTCTAGGACAGCATGAGGAAGCAGAAGCAAGAAAAAACAAGGCAGGTCTGGGCCCTGTTTGCTGTGGGATGCAGAGCACATCCCCAGGGGCTGCACCAGCCGTGCCAGGCTCCCGGGGACACATTAGGGACAAGCCACAGGGCTGGCGTGAGAGCTGGCGGCAGCCAGCCTGAGGTGGCAGGGGGTAAGAGCTGTGAGGGAAAGTGAGACAGGAGGATTTCCTCTTATTATTTATTCTCTTTCACTTGGAAATCGGGCAGCGAGCACTGCCAACCTCTCCCTGCTGGCTCCTGGACCCTTTGAAGCCGACGGCTGTCTGAGCTCTTTGTCTGCTTGTGCACCTCCTGCTGGATCCTACATATTCAAGCACGGGCCCCACATGTGTATGTCAGCCCTCAGCACAACCTGGGGCCCCCACACCCTTGCAGAGGTCATGGGCTGATCTGCCCACACCATCGGGGACAAGGCTGCAGCAGGCATTGTGTCAGCCCAGGGGAAGAGTCCCCTCCAGCCAAAGCCTCTGTTCCTGGTGGAGGAGCAGCAAAGCATGGCCAAGGGAAGAGGGATTTATGCCCTGCTTATCACAAGGTGCTGGGAGCTTGGAAGACCAGAGACCTTTAAAAAGCCCTGGTAATGGGATGCTTTACAGCCTACAGAAGCATCCACTGGCCTGGTTGAGAGCAGCTGCTCTAATAAACGCACTAAGGAGCCCTCCTTCAGCATCAGCTCTGGGCCGTTAGCTTTTACAGCTCTGCAGCTCTCCTCTTGTGCTCAGGGAGGGTTTCAGGAACCCCTCTCCTCTAGTTCTGCCAGCCCCTGGGGGCCGACAAGCCCCAGCAGCATCCCATAGCACCTCAGTTGCCTCCCATGTGTGGGTGGCAGCAATCCATCACCCAGCCCCAGCCCCATCAGGAGCCGCTCTGAGTCTCTCCCTTGCCTCACTGTCCCCCAGCCAGGCTGGCAACACCTCCTCCTCCTCCTCTCGGTTTGGGGACAGGCAGGCAGCTGAAGGATGTGGTGGCCCTCCCCAGATCACAGATATGTTGTGGGTATGTTTGGGACCAGTGCAGCGCAGGCTAGTGGCATTCAGGCAGCTCAAGGGTAGTCACGGTACCCAGGTCTCGGCCACCCCTGTTCACAGCCCACCCACTCTGGCATCACGCAGGGCACTGCCTGCACTGTGCCAGCCTTGTGATGTTGCCTCCCCACCTGCACTGTGCCACATCCATCCCTGCGGGAAGCTGCCACCCCTGGGCATGTGACCACATCTCAGTGGACCAGGTAGGTCTGTCCCCAGCATTCTGCTTTCTATATTGCACCTGGGGCCAGGGGGCAACCTGGCCACCACCTCTTTGGGTGGCACTATCCTACCTTGGCAGGTGAAGCAGCGGATGTGGAAGTGATTGCTCTGGACGCGCACCACCTCTCCCTTGCAGGTGTCCCCGCAGCGGTAGCACTGGATGACAGTGGAGCTGCTTCCAGGGGTGTAGGGGTTTTGCTGATAGGGAACTGCTGGCAGAAAGGAGGGAGGGAAAGTGAGAGGGGAAGGGTCTGTTTAGCATTCAGGACACAGCCGGGCATCATGGCACTGACCTCAGCTGGGCAGCTGCAGAAGAGACCTCTGGCAACTGCAACACAGCAGCCAGACATCAGGCCATTGCCAAGCGCAGAGGACAGCAGAGACCATGCCAGCACTTGGTGACTCTGAGCTGGGTGCACATCCCTGTCTGGATTTGTGATTTCCCTGTCCCCACAAAAGAGCCACTATCCATGCTTGGCTTGCAGGTCTGCAGTCCTAAGTGCTGTGCAGTGCAAGTGCCTGGGCTCTGCTCCCTGTCCCTGTGTGGACAACCAGGTCACCTGCACCATCTCCCCAAAGCCATGCAGAGCTCCCCAGATGCTCTCATAAGTCCTAAGCAGGTGCAGGAGGACAACACAGGGACCAGCTACCCACCGGCTCTGCTCCGCTTAGCCCTCAGGCAGTCCTGGCCTGCTCAGAAACATACCAGCAAGCACTGATTTGGCAACAGCATGGGAAGGAACTGTTGCTTTTTGGAGCTTCCACTTGTTTAGTTCCACTTACTTGGAACTGGATAAAGGAGTCATTTTTCAAGTAGCTTTCAGACATCACAGCAATTGAGTGTTTGGCCCTGGTGGGGCTCTCACCTCCTCAGCAAGCAGCAGCATCCAGCCTTACTGCTCCTTCCAGAGTGGCACCATGGCACGTGCAGTCCTCTGTGCTGAGCTGGGGGCTGCAGGGGAGGGGAGGGCAACACAGCTCTCCCAGAGCTATAGGCAAGAGCTGACCCTCTCCTGCTGTATTTGGTCCTAGGACTCACCTCTACTCCTCATCCCCCTGCAGCACCTCTGCAAACCACCGTGAAGGGCTGATGCTCTGCAGCCTTACCCCACACTCCAGAGGAGGAACAGTACAGAGCAGGGGGTCTTTCTGCTGTCCCAGCACAATCCCCAAACACACAGAAAAAACATTCTAAGTAGCAGCTCCTGCCTTCCCTGCCCCACCTGCCAGTGCATGGGCTGCTTGCAGGAGCTCTGGGCTGGCTGACACCATGCTAACTGCTGCAGGCAGGGGTCAAGCAACAAAGAACTTGTTTGTTGTAAGATTTCAGAGAGGGACTTGCAATTTTGGCAACCCAAGCTGTGACAGGCAGGATTTCGGTGGACCAGAGACTTTCTGACCCAGTGTTGAACTGTATTTCCAGGAACTAGAGAAGCAGCTGATTGAAACCTGGAATGTGAACTCCCTCCAGAGCAGAAAGGGAGAGGCACAGGACAGAGGAGATCACTCACCAGAGGGGCTCCTCATTCAGCATGTGGCAGATCATGTGACAGGGAACAGAAACAGCCCGTTATTAGCTTCAAGAGCAAAGAAAGAGAAGTCAAAATGACATTGAGACTATCTCACGGGAAAATCCCATCCTGCACGCCAAGTGTCCAGAGACATGCTCTACAGACTTGCAGCACTGCACCACACTGGGGAAATGGGGTCACCCTCCCTGACCACTGCTCCATGCCCTGGCGCTATGGAGATGCTGGGGACAGGCTGCCTTGCCAAGTCCAACCTGAATGTTGCAAGGAAAGCCAAGGTGCTTTCCTGTGAGTGCCCCCCCAGCAAACTCTGGCTCCAACCTTGACATGAACTTCCAAGAGTTGCAGGGACTTGCCTCCTGACAGTGCTTTTGCAGGCCAAGAGCTCTCAGAGGCCAGCTGGGGCACTTGAGGTACTAAAGGGTACTGCAGTGCCAACGCAGGAGCTATAAAACAGGAATCAGGCCTGGAGCTCAGACCAGCAGAGTCACTAACTAATCTAGATCTAAATCACTCTGAGGTACCAAACATGATGGACACCTGTAAAGGGAGTAGGGTGCCCCCACCCATGCTTTTGCAGGCATGTTTTGCAGGGAGGCTCAAGCCCTGGGAAGAGGGGTCCAGAACCTCCTGCAATGGCTGCTGCTGGTGGGTGCCCATGAACTCTCTAGCAGCCTGGGGGGACCCAGGCCTGACCCCAACAGGATCTCAAGAGGCTGGAAGAAATGGGGGATCTCTTCTGCAGGGCTCTCCAGCAGAGCAAGAGTTACAGCACTGAAACTTCCTCCCACGCACCCCATGCTTGCACCCTCGCTGACAACAGAGCAGAAGCCAAGTCCTGGGATACAGCCACAGCAATGCACAAAGCTTGGAGCGAAAAGCAGGATGGGAGGGAGTGAAAGGCTGGGAATTAATCAACACTTAAACAAACATTAATAACAAAAAAAGGGGAAGAAAAAGAAATCAATGACAGAAAACACAGGCATCAGTTATTCCGGGCCTCTGGTCTCTAGGGGAATCTTCTCGGTGTCCATAGCAACACATCCACCAAGCCCCTGCACTAGCAGGTCTGATGGGAGGGAAGGCATAGGAAAAGGAGTCAAGGAAGAGATGCTCATAGCTGTGTTACACTGCTAGCAGAGATGAAACCAATATGGTCACTCCTATTTGTACCCACAGAGATGGGTCAGGACCCGGCTTAGGGCACCATCGCTCTCCCGCCTGCTGGCTTTGCTCAGTACTAAGCCAAAAGCTCCCTGATTTGTGATTAACCTCTGGCCCATGCTGGAATTTTGCTCTGGAAACATTAATGCATTGTTTTGCTGGGGCTCTGCTTGTTTTTGAGCAGGCAGCTGCCCGCCTCGTGGACTTGTGCAGGAAGTATTACACATCACAACACCCCTGAGCAGAGGGACAGCTGAGCAGGGCAAAGCTCATTACACCAAAATAATCCAGTAATAATGTAAATAGCATTAGTAGCCTCACAGGCCAAGGTACAGCAGTCGGGGTGAGGGAGTAGCAGCTGCCCAAGGAATGCCTTAATCTCACCCCAGTTTTCTCCTGCTTTTGCTGGTAGAATGGAAAATTAAGCTGGCTTCGCTCAGCAATTAATGCATTTGTTCTCCACAACACAGCACAAAAGTCTGCCCAGGACTGGGTTCCTCCATGGCTACCCCCATGTCCCAGCTGGCACTTGATTCACAAAGCTGGAGGAGCTGCTGCAGCCTTGGCTGGGCAGCAACCTGCAACACGGGGCTGCGTGGGCATGCAACAGATTTCCCACTGATCCAGATTAAGGTGACACCTCCGGTCAGAAATTGGTGCCCTGCACAGTCTTAGGGACAGACAGCGGCAGCCATATTCAAGCAAGGGAGATTGTGACCTGCTAGGTAGAGAGATGGTGCCCCCAAACAACACCCAAGGCTGCCTAGAGGAGCTTTGTCCCTTGGGAGGGCAGAGGGATCTTGCCCAAGAGATGGTCCAGGCCATGCTGCCATAAGCAATCTGAAGGTTCCTACTGTACATCCACCTTCTGCTTCGGGAGGCTCAACAACCTTGTTTGCCTTCCTGTCCTCTTCCTGCACAGCATCCCAGCTCTCTGCTGAGGGAGCAGCAAGACAGGGGAGAGTGCTGAACCCTTATGCTGCTTCTGAAACACATTGAGTCACCCTTCAAGAGGCAGAGGGCTAATAGGAGATGATCCCCATCTACCTTAAAGGAATGGCAGCTCAGCACCAGTGCAGATAACAGGGCACAGTACCCCAGGGTGGCTCAGAGCTGAAAGGCTGACACAAGGCAAGCTCCATCAGCTGCTTGGGACCCCCCCACCCAGGCAGCCCCATGTATCACAGCTACATACCCCAGCAGCAACAAACCAGAATCAAGTTTCCAGGAGCACAAGCTGCAAGGAATAGGAGATCCAGGGGCATTTATAAGGGTCCATCTAATCATTCCTTAATGAGATCAGACCAGGTCCTACAGGTTTCCCACCTATCTCCCTCTCCCAGCCCATTAGCCCTCCAGGAAGGTCAATTAGGTAGAAACAGCTGCAGGCGGGCTTTGCATCATTAGCAACAGGTAATTGGAAGCTCCCACCCAGCTCAGAGAGCCTACCCTGATGCCGTGTTTACTACCTGCATGTTTATGAGACAGCATCTACACAGGGGGATGGGAAGGCCTGATTTAATTAAATACCAGTAATTAATATTTGCACAATGCTTGGAGAGCCACAGGTGAAGGGGACTGTGGAAAAGCAAAGCATTGACCCTTTATTTAGTAATAAGAGGCAGTGCCACTGTGGGAAGCTGAGCTGGGTGGGTGCCATGGGGTCTGAGCATGATGGGCACACACAGTGAGGTGTGAGCAAGTGGGTGCTGGCCACATGTGGGGGACATGTCCCCTTTGGGTGCTGTGGGTGTCAGCACACGGCCAGCTCCAGGGGTGCTGGGTGTATGCCTGGGTGAGATGCCAGTTGGTGTGGGAGCTGCAGTGGTGTGTCAAGGACAGATGATGCCCTTGGGGGTCCTCACCCCTCCATGTGGCTGAGCCCCCTTCCAGCAGCCACTGCCTCCCACTCCTCCCCACTGTCCCACAGTGAGTGATTCATCCTCTGGACAATCCCTATGCTAACTGGGGCTGTAAATCCTCTCACAAAAACCCACTGAGGGCAGTGGGGCTGGAGTTGAACGGAGAATGCGCAGGATGCAGCTCCTTGGAGAAGGGTGAGGGGAGCTGGGGACCCCCACCAGGCATCCGAATCCTGAGGCGGGCTCAACTGGCGGACCCTGCACCCCCAAGTCCCCAGGGAAGGGCTGATGCCATGGCACTGGGTGAAGGCGAGGAGGGGGCCGGGAATGTGGCGGGAACTGGGGTGGCTCAGGAAAAGGAAGCGCCAGCCCAGAATTGTCGAAGTTGAGGGGTGGCAATGACTGGCCAGAAAGGAATTTTGCTGGAAGAGCTAGAGGCTGGGGTAAAGCACCAGCGATAGAACACTATGTGCCGGGCTAGGGGTGGAGAGTGAGGGGGCACAAAAGAAACCCTTGCTGGGATGCAGTGAGGGAAAGGTGGCACTCCAGGAGCCTTTACCCCAAATCCTTTTGCCTCGGCACGGATGCGGGGCAGCCTGGCCGGCTCTGAGCCCTGTGGGAGGCGAGGGGGAGGATTTCCCCTCCAGGCAGGAGCCGTGCTGTGTCACAAGGGCAGCCAGGGAGGAAGGGTGGGAGCTCCAGCGGCTGCAGGACTTGCGTCTCTCATCATCAGTGGGGCTGAGCGCTCCTGCCTGCTGTCCTGCAGCAGCCAAAGAGCTTGGCTGCAGCTGTAAAAATGCCTTGGGGAGGAAGGGGAAAACAGGCTCAGAGCCAAATGATGCTGGTGCAACAGGTGGGCACAGGGAGAGCCACAGCCTGCTGTCCTGCCAGGGCTGCCTCTGACCCTGGTGCATGGCAATGACCCTGCTCTGGCTGCCATGGATGCTTGCTTGCTTCAGCTCCCTGCCAAGTAGGCAATGGTGGGGAAAGGCACTGGAGTGTGTTGGCAGCGGATAGCCGGGTAAGGGGCACAATGTAGGCATGTGCACCGCACCATGCTGGTGACCCAACTGAAAGATCAGCTGAATTACCCCTGAAACAGAGGAAGGGGCCAACAGTCTGGGTGCTCAGCTCTGGTGGCAAGTATGACACCTGCTGTGACATCTGCATGGCCATCTCGGTGCTCAGGCAGCTGGCCACTGCTTTCCATTGAGCTTCCGCAGATAAAAGTCATTTTGACTAAGAAGAAAATCACATATTTACCTTTTCTCTTATGAGCTTTCCCCTCAGTAAAATCCAGAAGTGTTGCATGATTCCTTACTTAATATTTACATTTTTAAGCTGGCGCAGGCCAGGTGCTCCTGATAAAGGAATGGGCTGAAGGCAAGTACCATAGAACTGCTGTGGGATAGTTTGAGCGGCTCCAGCTGCTTTGTGCTTTGCTGCTTTTCCCAATGTTTGTATTGCATCCATTGCTGTCCCCATGCGTGCAGCACAGGAGTGGGCTGTGACAGGCACCGGTGGGGAGGGTGGGCAGGGAGTGGGACAAAGCAGGGAGTGTGGGCGGGGAGCAACAGGGACTACCCGCCTTACATGGACCAGGCACCAAGGTATTTCCAAGCCATCAGAAAACAGTCCTGTTAGCCAGCACGGACTGTCATGCAGGCAGGATTACGAACTCCCAGCAAGTCCATGCCAGCCTCTCCTCTCCCAGCTCGCAGGCAGAGCCATCTGTGGCTTACAGCTAAAAACCCTCTACTGTGTCACAGCTCCTAATCTAGCTCTAGGCTTCCCTGATTAGATCATGACCAATTAGTGCTTCCACCTGCCTCACGCTGTCCCCTTGCCCCCACTGTTGTCAATCCTGTACCGCATCACCTCCCTTGGCATGACACAGGACACAAACAAGAGGTGGGTGCTGCAAGGACGGCAGCCAGTGGAGCTGCACTGGCAGATGCCAGCGTGGGTGAGGGCACGTGGCTGCTGGCAGCAGGACGGGGCTGGGACACGGACACTGAGCCAGCACCAGCACTTCACAGGGGAGTCCTCTTTAGTTGGGTATTGCAGGGAGGACCTGAATGAGCATGGCTGAATATCACACAGGATAGCAGCAGCTAAGCTCTGTGCAAGTCCTCTCTTTGCAGAGGTAGGTCAAGGATGCAGGCAGGGCAGAGATGCTAGCCCCACACTCCCACCCCGCAGAACCCTCACTGCTCATGTGCCACCGCCTGGCCTGTCTGCACCTCCCCAACCCACTGCGTCTCCCAGGAGAGCTGTCAGCTGGGCCAAACCACTGCAACAGGCTCCTAATGAGCTCAAATGCATGCTCTGGCCCCGCTCCAGCCCCTGACCCTGTGGCTCGCTGCGGATTTGAACCTTAGGATGCTCGAAGGCTCATGCCCTGCCTTGGCAGGGCGGCAAACAGGAAGGATAGGGGCCAGGGGCATGGGCATAGCTCAGAGCGCCAGGAGCACCATGGTTTGCATTGCATGAGCAATGCTGCCTGTGCAGAGGGGTGCAGCAGGCAGAACCAGCTTCTCCTCTTGCTCTGCTCCCCAATCTCCCAGTATTGCACTGGTAAGCAAAGCAGCCAGTGCCGGGGGGCTTCCACAGTGCTGATGGGGGTCCCCAGACCTCATGTCAAGCTGGAGCTGGGAGAAGGCAGCAAACTGTCACTGTCACACAGACTTGAGTGGTGGCACCTGCTGTGGCTGGCCAAGTGACATGGGACAGTGCCCAAATGGGTGCCAAAGCCTTGTGCTAATAGCAAGCGCATGACAGAACCATGTGCTGGGGTGGGACATGGTATTTGAGGGGGACACACTGCTACCACTCTGAAAAGAGAGAGGAGGGGGGTCAAAAACACAGTTGGAGGACACAAAGGAGAAGAGGAAAGAGGGAAGAAGAGAAGGAGAATAAGAAAGAAGATAGAAGGAAGAAGGAAAAAAAGACGGAGCAGTGAAAGTTGAGGGCCCTGTTGCATGGCAGAGTTCATTTCTGGCTCCGTTCATGGAAATTATTCTCCCAACACAAGCACTGAGGAAGCCAGCAATTGTCTCTGTGCGCTGACCTGGCTGCCAGCAGCTGCCCGTGCCTGCCTGCAGGATGTTTACTTCCCCAGTGCCGGCAGCCCAGCCAGGGCCACAACATGCCGAGGAAACCAAAAGACTGCTGCCAGCTAAGGCTGCAGCATGTTTTACCTGCTCCCCTGTAGAAACCTGCAACCCTCTGGGGAACCCCCCTGCCACCACTCAGCCCCACTGCCAGCTGGGCCATGGGGTGTGCTGGGTCAAGGGGCCCCAGGACATCCCTGGTTTGCTGAAAGAACCAACTGCTGCAATTGTAATTTTTCCAGATTCTCAGGAAAAAGCGGAGAAACTCGCTCTTCTAGTTCTTGCATCTGCAGGGAAATTTGAAGACCTTGGTGCAGAGCAGCATAACAACAGAAAGCCTTGTGTAGTGCTCCCAAGATTCCCAGACTGACAAGTTATTTCCTGGGCTGCCTGGAGCTGGCGAGCCAGGGAGCATACTGTCCCAACAACCCCCAAACACCCAACCCAGCAGCAGCCAGGGAGCACCACAGGGAACAAGCCTGTGCATGGCATCCTCACTCGCAGGGTTGCAGCGACCATCATACCCAGAGCACCACTGAGGCGAGAGTCATCATCCAGGGAAAGAGGTCCTTTCACCGCTTACCAGGCAAAGAAGGAAGACAAGCTCCCTGCCACAGTCTAAACAGCATCCCCAGCCCCATGCTGATCTGTGCCATGGGGTGGGTGCCTGGAGCTGGGCTGTACCCCCTGCTACCAATGCTCTCTCCTGGGTAGCAGCGCCTGCTCAGAGGCACCAGGGTTTTTAACATGCTTGCCAGCACAGAACAACCCTTTAAAGTTTAATCATCACTCACCAGCCCTGGCTACTAAACAAATGAAGAAGTGGAGGACTTGGTGGGCACAAGTCTCCATCGCCTGGCAAGCGCTGTGGCGTGGGACCAGCGTCTCTCGAGAGCTTCACTAACATGTTCCCTTTCCTGCAAGGGCCCTGCTGGCATGATTGCGTGGGGACTGGAGGAGGCAAAGGGGCCGGGAGCATGGCTTTGCACCTCCGTGCATGGGAGCTTGGGGGCACAGAGCTCTGGAGGGGGCTGGGGCAAGGCAGGAGGTCTTGGGGGTGTCACACTGGAGATAACACGTGTTAGAAGGAGTTTAACGTGTGCAGTTGAGCACACATGCTTGCAGCTACATTAGCGCATGGCTTGCGTGGTATGTATGTGCCCTTTGCGCTGGCTGCTTTTCTCCCATCTCCAACAAGTGCTGCTGGGGTCTTTTTTTCCCAGATAATACTTGTACAGCTTGTCATGGCAACAAGATCTCCTTGAACTGCAATTGCAGCCGGGACGCCTGGTGCTAGCACGTTTGCCAGTCTGCAGACATCATGGCAACCCCTTCCAGCAGAGCCCTTGGATCAATGGACCCCCAAACTCGATGTGAGCGGGACCCCCAAGGGCAGGTGGCAGCCTGCCTCCCCACTTTCAGGCCCAATCTGCCCCCTAACTGAGATGCAACCAGGATTTGGGGATGTTTTATTATGACTAACAGAGAGCACCAGGCAGTTCCTCCTGTTTCCCAAGAAGGGTCTGTGGAGCGTTCAGCCACACTGTGCTGGGCCAGCTGCTTCCTACCTTGCGCATGCCCCGCTCCCATCAGCAATTTAAAGCAGGAATGGAAGAACTGGGTGATGTGGGAGAAGGAAGGCTGTGCATCTGGCAGCCCCCTGCTCGCCCGCAGGGCAGGAGCAGGGGCTGGGGCTGCTTTCCCCATGGTCACCCTCCTGGACACAGCACTCCGAGCTGCAAGCAAAATCCTCCTAGCTGCTGCCCACCTCTGCTCCCAGCACTGTGCTTGCTTTGGGAGCTGCTCTCCACAAGCAATATTGTTCTTCTCATCCTAACATGCGGTATCGCACCCACAGTGCCTGTCCCATCGGGGCTGCATCCCAGAACTGATACCAAGTGCTGCAGATCACCACACAGTCAGAGATGATGGGTTCAGCCCCTCTGATGGCTCATGGAAAAGAGCCATCACCAGCACCTGGTGCACCATATCCGCATGCAGGCTGAACACACCGCAGCTGCCTGTGTATCTGACATGGCGTGGCCAGTCTCCCAGGCAGGCATGCTATTTCCACTGAGCGTGGGGCTGCAGATGTACTGCTCCATGTAGAATCGCAGGCTCTAGGAGCAGCAATAAATCTCCAAAACGCACAGCTCAAATTTCACAGTAACTATTTAATTCACCTCCCTATTATCCCTGAGAATATTTCAGCAGTTCTTGGTGTCTTGGACAAAGGAAGAGAAAGCATACATTGCATTTTAATCAATAATTGCTGAAATGCATGGCTGCCCACGGCAGGAGCGGTGTTGAGCCCACAGTAGGGAGTTATGCCGAATGGGATGGGACGGCATGGTGATCCCCAGGCACCGGAGGGCTGGTGCTGGGTCCTGCCCTGGTGTGGCTCTGGCAGGACAGCTGGGAGCAGCCCTCTCTGCCCAGTTCCCAGGCAGGAACAAGGATGCACTGCACCTCTGCAAGCCAGATGGCTACTTTCCTTCTTCCTCTTAAAATCTTTGTGAGGACATTAGCTAGTCACAGACCTGAAGCTCATGTCTCACTCTGACAGGAGCTCATACTCATGCACCAGTCCCAAAATAGCCTGGTGAAGGGGGAGCCACCCCGATGGTGCAACTGGCGAGTAGCAGCCGTCTGCATGGCCAGCCCCAGCCGCGGCACCCGGAGGTGGCTGAGGCTCTTGGCTGCTGGAGCCCAGGTTCAGTGGGACACCAGTGAGGATCACGGCAGTCCCAAGCATGCTTTTGGGGTGAACAGGACTTCTCCTTGCTGGTGTGGCTCCCCAGCATTTGGCTATCCAGATCCACTACAGCGGTTTGAAGCCCCCACCAGCAACTTGGGACTAGCAGTGCTGGGAAGTGAGATGCTTCCCCAACAAGTGGGATATGTGTTTCCATCCCCTGAGGATTACAAGGTAACTTGTGCTACCAGTTCTTCAGGGCTGAGAAGGGCTTGATTCAGACATGCCAAAGCATCCTGCAGCTCCCACAGCTGCAATCAGGAGCCCACATGCCATCTGCAGTCTGGGAGCTGGCCAAGCTGTGCAGGGACCACCACGGAGCTGGTGCAGAGCCAGCAGCTGGGCAGGGGACCATGGCAGCACACTGGACTGCATGGCACAAGCTGATGCAGGGCCGGGGAGCTGTGCAGAGCTGCCCGGGAGTGCAAGCAACTATTGATTTGATTTGCTTTCTAGAAAAATGGAGCAGTGAAGCCATGAGGGAGAGAGGGCGAGAGGCACGTGTGTGCGAGCTGAAGGAGAGATGGAGGAGGCAGACAGCAAACAGGCATCCCCAGGGGCTGAATCCAGAGCACATGTATTACTCCTGCACATGTACTACCCAGAGCTCTTCTCTATTCCCCTCGCCTCAGCAGATGACAGAGGTGCCCCACCACCGCAGGGTACACACACACTCGGATGTCCTGAGCAGATGCCTGCATGCATACACATCAGCTCTTCACTTTGGAGGCTGCTAAGATGCTGGATACGGGCCCAGAAGGCCAGAACAGCCTCATGCCGTTCATCCCAGCCCTATGCCAGGGGGTCACAGCCCTCCAGGTCCAGGGTCCTCGCAGTACCCGCCAGAAGAGGCGAGACCAGGCTTCTGCAGCACTGCACAAAACTCCTGCACACGTCTCTCTGCAGCATTCCAGCCCCAACCCGCAGCCAGAGGCACCCCATGCCCACCATGAGCAGCCAGGGCTGCTCCCACTGCCAGCATTTATTGCTGCTCCCACTGGCCACTGCCTCCCTGGCAGATTAGCAGCACTCTCTGAGATCAGTATTTTGGGCTGCGGAAAGGTTTCTTTGAGGCAGGCAAGGAGGGATCCCTGCTGAGAGGCTGAAGATGGGATTTCATCCTTACATCTGGTTCAGCTTAAGAAATCTTGCCCGAGCTGCTATAGATACAAATAAACTGTGTGTGAGCGAGGGGGCATGAGGCAGATGAGTGTATCCTGCACACAGACACATGGCACATCCATGGCACGCTGGGCTCAAGATCTGCCTGGATCCCAAAATGGGGTGAGGACTACCCTGGGACAGGGATCGGGGCGAGTGCAAACCCACCCAAGCAGTGAAGGAAATACATGGCTGCCCTCGGTGGCTGCTTGCAGATCCAAGATACAGAAGGACCACCTGAGGCCATGCTGTCTGGAGGACACCAGCGTGGAGCCAAATCCTTGGTAGCAGCCTCCCCCTGCCCTGCTGCTGGACCCTGCTGTCCCCAGGTGACACACAATCCCAGCCCCAAATCTCCAGTGCAATGGGACGCTGCAGAGCAAGAGCAAGTATGAAAGCCTCCCCCATGCCCCCTCTTCCACTGTGGCCATCCCATGACATCCCCCTCCCTCAGTACACGTGGCCACTGCATCCCACCCACCCTCCAGGTGCGGGGCCAAACCGGAGCTGCCACTCCCAGCAGGAGTTTCAGGCCACCTGATGGCCACGTGGGTCCCACCAGCCTCCTCCTCCCCACTGCTGCCCTTGGCCGCCCCAGCCTCTCTCCTGCCCACCTGGGGTGATGTTTGTAAGGAAGGGGACCTGGCATGGTAGTCTCGAGGGAGGCAGCCCACTTGGCAGCCAGGCACCGGCCAGACCCCATCACCTCCCCTGGATTTTATTCATGAGGCATGACAAGTGGGTGAGCTGCAGCCAGCCAAACAGCTCACCCAGCAGCCTCAGACAACGAGAATGCAGGAGGAGTGCACCTCGGCTGGGTGCTGGATCCAGCCCACACGATGCTATTTTCTGCTTTAACTGGGCTGGACAGGTTTGGGGGATCCATGTGAACGGATGTCCTTGGGTCCTAGAGTCAAGGGGTGCCAGATATGCATGGCAGAAGAGACTAAACTTGAGGCTCTGGCCAAAAGATGAAAACCATCAGCTCACTATTTTGCTGAGGCCAGATCTCCTGCTAAATAGAGGGTGTTCAATGCTGGGATGCAGTCCGTGATGTGTGGGAGTGCAACGAGCCTGGGGGGATGCTCCCCTTCACCACCAAATCCCACCCGCCACTGCCAGCCAGGGACACAGTAGCCTGGGCAAGCTTTAGCAGGAAGGATCCGTCCCAGACAAAAACAAAAAAAGTACCAAAACAACCCAGAAAGCAGCAAAGGGGCTTTCTGAGGAATGGAAAGGGCAAATGAGCTGTCAGATGGTCTCTGACACGGTGGCATCATCCGCTGGATCTTGGAGGGGGCTGTAGAGTCAGTGCCAGGGTGTCTGGGACAGGAGCTAACACAATGGAAACATTCAGGCTGGTTCCTCGCACGCACACAAACGCACTGGAGACAGCCAGAACAGAAAGGAGCTTATTTCTGGCTGATACATGGATTTTCTGTTTGCTGCTGTGTTTTGTATTTGCGGCTTCCCGTATGGAAATGCTTTTTCCCTTTAACCTCCAACCCACAAGCCCAATGGATTTTGTTGCAGTTTTCAAAACATATGGTGCATACATCAAAAACATAACGGATGCTATATTTAAAATATTACAAAGCAAGCCAGGAGCCAGCATTTTTAAACTAGGACAGTGTCTGAGAGTCAAAAATGTGGGGATTTAGGATTTTCTACACCAGATCAAATAGCCCCTTTAGACAAGATAGAATCAGGTTGGCAACCTTCCTCCTTGCAGCAGACTGTTGCTTACATAGTCTGGTACTCACTTCTGGGAAAGGATCCACCCGGTTAGCCTGCACATCTGCACCCTGCTATTTCAGAGGGACCACAGTACTGCTGAGTCCAGCACCTCTCTGCCCTGATCACTTATTTTAGCATCCAGCCAATACTTGGCAAGGTGGTCTGCACATGATGCTCTAGAAAGACAGCCTCCAGCCATAATGCACTGAGCTAATTTCTTGCTGGTTTCTTCTGTGATGAGTTGATTCCCTAGTGGGCTGAATACCTCCTGTGTTACTCTACTAATCGCTCTGTGCATAGCATCATTTATTTGGCCAATACAAGCACTGCAAGGAAGAGAAATTCTTGCCTTTTGCAGGCACATGTTAGAAGATCAGAGACTCCTCCATATCATTTTTCCAGGCTGAAGCTTGTTCTCCTATTCTGCAAAGTGTAGTACACTCACTTGTTTTATTTTAAACCATATTCACACTAGCATTGTAACTCCAACCTGGGAGACTGCATCATAGCCAGGGAATGAGGGGTGTTGGATTTGCTATTTTTAACTCCTCCTACTCCAGGGAGGGAACTGAAATCAAATCTCTATCCAGAGACACTGCATAGATATTAATGCAATGAAATGGGAATTTGGACTGGAGGTGACAGCTGGTAAAGTGAGCCCTGGCGTCACAGAGGGGACAATCTCCCCAAAAATAGGATGCATGCAAGGGGTATATGTTACAGAGCAATCTGAATGCCATCAGTGTGTGTGTGCTCAGAGGGACAGCAGGTTCAAGACCAGCCGCTCCCATTCCAGAGGATGAATTACAGCTCAGGGCTGGCGGCAAAACACTATCAGGAGCTTCCCCAGCAGGCTCCAAATTCCTCTGTCCACTCTTATATCCTGGGAAGGTGCTTTCTAAAACAACTGGGATCTCATCAGCTGTGCTTCTGGAAGGGAGGCAACATAGCCCAAGGCTGCAGCCTAAAAGACATCACCACATCCCCTTGGAGCCGTGCTGAGCCATCAAACTGCCTGCAAACTGTGGGGTTGGAAGAGCCAAAACATACACCTGCAGTCAATTAATGCAAACCATCTCACAAAAACTGTGCAAACCCTCTTTCAGAGAGCCCCAGCCCTCACAGCCCCAGCAGGATCCCTGCAGCCGAGAGCCAGGCCACACAGAGGATGTTTACTGCTTTTCTTAATCTACTGTGATTCCCTGCTCTAATTCTGTTAGAGGTAGCAAATGAAGCCTTTAAGTGGTCATAAAAAGATTGTACCCACTCCCCATGGAGCTTATTTGAGACACCTGGCCATGCATACGGGTGGCAGAGAGAGGAGTGCAGCAGGCACCAGGGCTGTGCAAGTGGTGGGGTGCACTGCGACACAGCACCATGCCAGGGAGAGCCCCATGGCCACCAACCAGGTTCAGGCACCACAAGCACTGTGGGACAGTGCAAGACATCAGACAAGCACCCTGACCTGCAGGCTTCTCAGGACAGTGTGAGAAAACACCACATCACCAGCCTCTTGCTGCCTGATGTCTCTCTCGCCCACCCCATCCTTAGTGCCCGCAGTTCACGTAAAACTTTGTGGGACAGAGCATCTTTTACAAGCTATGAAGAGCACAGCCCCTCGGCACTGCAAGGGTCAACAGAAAGATACCGTGGAGGGGATGCTCCCCGACCAGCAGCACCTCTGAGCACGATAATGTGGAGCTGGCCAACAGCAGTGACAAGTGCCTGGTGGCAGCAGCTGAGACCTCTCCATGAGCCACTGCCCAAACCACCTAGCAGAGGGGAAAGGTTGGTTCAGGGGGTGGAAACTCCCTTCCTGCAGTGTAGGGATGCACTAAGGAGTCCCCAGGGCAAAGCAGACTGCAGGGCCACCCTTGGTGCAGAGCCAGCATAGGGCTTTTGGCAGCCTGCAGCTGCAAGCCCTGCCCACAGCTGTCTCCTGCGCTCACGCAGGTGTGCATGGCCAGCCGACGTTGCAGCCTGGCCTCTCTGCTCCTCTGCTGGCAGCTGCTGCAGGCTCGGGTCCTTCCTGCTGCCCAGGGAGAGGCAGATCCCCCTCTGGGCTCTGCAAGGGCTCGAAGAGCTCCTGCGAAGGCTGGTGAGGCACTCTGGTCTCACCCAAAGCTGTTAGCATTTAGCTTTTGCTATGTATCAGTTTCAGCTGGCCAGAAACTGAGCCTTCAATATTGCAAGACAGCAGTTTTCGTTCCTCTTGCCATCTGTATGTTTGTGTATTTCCCCTATCACCATAATTAGCAGGCTGGGCTCTAGCCAGGCTCAGCAGGAGATCTTAGGAGTTGTCTTCTCAGCAATTTGAACAGCTTCATTGTTTCTTTTATGGTTCCCCTAGTGTGGTCCCCATCACTGAGATCATCACAGCCCAAGCTGTCCCAGCACCCTGGCAGAAGCAGCAGGGATGGTGAGGCTGCGCTCCAAAGAGCATCAGCCCCTGCAGGTGTGGGGGTCAGCACCTGAACAGCACAAGTGAGTGCCAAAACCCCATGCCATGACAGGCAGCAGGAGGTTTGCTGTGCGCCAGCCGGGTCCCCCAGCGTGGACCCACACCACCAGCACCTCCGGAGCTCTGCCACCTCTCTGGGGTGCGCACCACTGCAGCTAGCTGTGCACTATTTGCGAAAACAAGAAGATAAAATAAATAAATACGGCCCTGACAACAAACAGAGCCCAGCCGATGCCTGGAATCTCCCTCCAGCTCTGAAGGAAGGTGGCAGCACCGTATCCCTCTAGGCCAGGGCCAGCCACCTCCTCCCTGAAGCACACCTCTGCTTCCTCCCTCTCCAACCTACCCGCTGTCACTAAGGCTTGAAGAGTTACTCCAGCTAGCCCGAAGGCGGTCAGGACTCAACCAAGCCCAGCAAGACCTCAGTTTCCATCCTGGACTAGCACTGTCAAAAGATTCTGCACAGGTTTCAGCAACTGCGTCTCTCCTCCCTGCCTCTCCTGGAGCACACCCACACCCGCGCACCTTGGGCATGTCCAGGTTGCTCCATGCGCACAGCCTTCTACGGTTGTTCCTGTTCCCCTCACTGCTAACCCCAGCACAAAGACAATGGCTGGGAAAGGGCCATGCACAGTGATGTTTGCAAAGCACTTGTGTTTGAGCAGCTCTGGCAGCAGGAAGCCAGGATGTGCTGGGTTCTTCCTCCAGGACCACAGGAGAGGAGTGCTGCTAATACTGTAACCACCCCTCTTTGGCAAACCATATTCTGGTTTCAGGCTGTCTGATAAACAGACTTGAGCTTGCACATACAGACATCTGCCTGAGGCAAACAGCAGGACAGTAACATACAAGCAAATCTGGCAACTTTATGTGAATTAAATGTGCATTTAATTGAGCTTTATGGGGGGTGGAATAGCAATTGATTATCAAAATCAGATTATTTATGGGGGTTTATATAGGAGATTAATGTTGTTTCCAGAATAAATTCTCAGTAAATATAGGTTTCTCCAGTAATTAGCTAATAACATGTCATCCTAATTATCTCATGAAATGGGCACAGACACTCTGACAAATACTGAAAAGATACATTGCTGTCTGCAAAGCAGCACCAGAAAGCCACAAGCTGCGCTCTGCCTCGAAACCACAGCTCCACTTGGTCCTCCAACACCAGACCACAGCCAGTGGATGCATCCAAGTCCCTGCTGCCAGCCTTAGTCCTCCCCATGTCACAGGCAAAGACTAGATTTAGGATCCAGATGACACTTTGCCCAAAGATAGAGGGAGGTTTGCAGCCAGGGGCCCTGAGCCTGGCCAAGGCAAGGTCGTCACCACAGCCACTTGCACAGTGACAGGTGATGATATCAAGAGAAGAAATAGCGTGGGTCCTAGGGTTGGAAAAGGAAGCTTACTCCCAAGAGCAAGAGGAAAGGTGTACATGTCCTGCAATGGGATACAGCTCTGTATTTACACAGTTTTGTATTCCTCTCCACTGGCAAGTGGTGGTGCCCCATTAAACCTAAAGGGACTGCCTGGAGTGCAGCAGCTCCACTATTTTCCTTAAGTAGTGCTCGCTCATTAAAAACATATTTATTGAAGATTAATAGTTCTGGCAGCAAGAGGCAAATAAAGCTGTGCCACGCAGCCACCCCTGCCGGTGCCTCCCCCAGCCTCCTGCACAACGTGCTGCATGGCCCCACTCTGAGCTGGCGAGGGCCACACCGTGCCCTGACCTGTCCTCTCCCCAGACACCAGGATGAGTTGCTGGCATCTCCCCAGGCACCTCCATCCCTAGGAGGAGGGGCAGCTCGTCCCTCCAAGGGGCAGGATGGTGCCCTGCCACTCCTCATGGCCAGGGCAGGCACAGGACCATTACTCCAGAATGCAGAGATGCTCTAGCAGTCACCATGGAAACCCCAGTACACAGCCAGGCGAACAAAGCTGATAGAGAAACAGAGAGAAAAAGGAAAGAGAGAAGAAGCTGAGGGGAAGCAAAAAAGAAGGAAAGCGAAACAGCCTAAAGTCATGGAGAAAAGGCTGGGGCCGGAGGGAGAGATGGGGTGGGAAAGCACAGGTGTTGTGGAAGAGAAGAGCTGCCTTTAAGCGGCTCACCTTGGGATGACCTTCAGCAAGGTGACCCAGGGTGTGCACTGAGTGCACCACCAAGACATTGTCTGTTGGCCCAGCTGCAACTGTCCCAGGAAAGAGTCCCTCCAGGACTCCCCTTGCCAGTTCCCAGGGTGGCAGCCTGAAGCCATGCTCCAGGACGTCCTGCTGCGGTGCAGGCAGGCAGCACCCTGCTAGAGACCCAGGAGGCTGCAAGGACCCCTGCCCACACCCGAAACAGCTCTCAAACCCCAAACTGAAGAGACCCTTAAGGGTGATGGGTAGATGGGTGTCTGGGGCCAGGTTACTCAGCACCGTCCTTCTTCCACTAGCACAGATGGATTGGCCCAGCCTTTGGTCACAGCAGATCACACGAAGCGTGCTAGCTCTGGGCTGCCTACGCTCCCACTCCCCACTGCACATCAGTCCTGGGTTCTAGGCCCATTTCTCAGCCCAGCTGTGTCAGATGTTCATCCTGCTACTTCCCAAGCAAAGCAGAGCTGCCTGTGTCTCCCAAGCTCCCAGGGCAGCATTTCAGCAGCCAGACTGCCAAGACTCCCAAGTGGAACACAGGGCCCTCTGGAGCAATGGCCAGTCCCAACCCACAACAGTGGGCCATCTCCACAGCTGGTTGTGAAACGAGCCCAGAGGCAGCAGGGGACAAGGTACCATTTGTCACATGGCTTGGTGGTCACCTGAACCCCTAACCCAAGGTCAGAATAGGAGGCAGAGATGTAACCACAAACACTGACATAAGCCCTCATACTGCCATCCCACTTCATTAAAGGCAGAGAATTAAAAATAGACATCAGGGTCTGGGTCTAAAAGCAGCAACTACAACCTGTCAGATGGAATGGAAAACAACATCCCACTTGGCTGTTTATTCCAAAAAATAACAAATCCCATAGGGAAGCCCCCCCTCTGCTGAGCTACCCTCGCAATAGCTGAATGGTAAACACAGAAACAGCCTCTTGTAGGCAGATAGCAAGTGGCAGGGTGGTGCCATGTGGATGAGACCAGGTACCTGGGGAGCAGGAGGTGGTCAGTGGGGCTGGCTGTACAAGAAAGCCTGGTGGGAATGGGAGAAAAAACTGAGAAAACTCCCAAGATAATCACTGGGTGAAACAGTTCAGCCATTTTAGCAAGAGAAGATGAGACACCACTGAAGTAATTAGCACAGATGCTACAGGAGCGGCTGGAGCAGAGCAGCAGGCAATAGGCACCCAGAGAGCTGCTGCTGTGGGCAAGGAGAGCCCGTCCCCGCTGCAGCACGGTGCTGCCTTGGCAGGCAAAAGCACACCTCTGCACCGCTGCTCACACAACATGACACTCTCAAAGGGGGCTCAGCATCGCCCCCAGCCAAATCCTGAGCCTCCGCTGGTAGGACATGGAGTGGCCCAGTGATGGGACCAAAAGGCACCAAGCAGGGCTCAGTGCAGGGCAAGCACAAACCAGGCTGGGGACAGTGGGGGACGTGGCAGGATGAGGCACATCTAGAGCAATAAACTCCCCTGAGCATATGAGGGGTTTTGGTACAGATGTAATTCTCTGCCCTCCTCCTTCCCGCACTCATGCTCTCCTCAGCTCCTGCGTATGCCCAGAAACCCGACTTCAAAAGGAGGGGGGTAGCTGCCAGCACAGGAAGTAGCAGGCAGGCAGAAAAGGCTATCTCCTGCTAGAATTTTTCAGTGCCTTTCATCAGGGACAAGGAGAAAAAACAGCCTTCATCTGTTGGGCTGGAGTCAAATGGCTAAGCCCTGGCATCAGGTTCCCGCTGCCCGGCAGCGATGCACTCCTGATATGGGCCAGCTGCAGAGGTTTAACCCTCCCTCCCAGACAGGGTGGGTTTAGCCCTCCCCATCCCACCTCCCTGCGATATATATGTAAATAAATCCTTCTGTGTACAATAAGCACCAGAGATCCTCTTAACCCTCCACGCTCTCTGCTCTGGAGTCAGGGCTAAGCATTGCCATCCTATGCTGTAGGCACAGGAATTGGGGCATTCTCCAGTAACAAACCCATTCATGCAGCTAAACCTGCCTCCACTGAGGTCACAGCTCCCTTCCCCGTTGAGATGTCCCTCCAGAGCTGAAGCGAGGGTCTGTCACCAACAGCCTACAGAAACCACGTCTCCCAGCTCCTCATTAGTGACAATTAACAGGCAATCAATGGGCACAGCAGAGCTGGCATTTTCTAGAGAACAAGTCCCCTTTCAAGAGGAAAAAATGAACAAGTGCTTTGTTGTGCACGCTTTTGGCTTAAATGAGCCAAAAACTGCCTGCCAAGGAACAGAATTATTTCGCAAACTGGACCCTTTATGCTACTTGATCAGCCAAGTGAGGAGCAAGGGCTGGGGCAGCCACAGATGACCTCTCTCGGCAAGCCCTTGCTCTGCTATGTGCCCATGGCATGCTCTCACAGCAGCCCACCAAACGGCAGGCAAGGCAGGAGCAAGGACTAGGGGTATCCCCTGCCTTGGGGAAGGTAACAGGCACTCACCAGCTAGGACTGTGCTGCTGGCTCAGAACTACCTGCTGCTCCTCCAGAAGTTTTCAGACCTGGTGAGCAGCTCCTCAGTCAGCAGCAGCCAGTCAGGGCAGGAGGCACCTCTTCACCCTCCCCAAGTTAGAGGCTGCCTTGGTGTTTGGCAAAGGAGACAGCACCCACAGAGGGTGGCTGGACTTGGACTTCAGCTCCCATGCTACAGCATTAAAAAAAAGCTGTGGGCTTGAGAAATACAGTGACATCAGCGCACAGATGAGTGGCAAACCTTTGCAAGAGGCCAGCACAAGGACTGTGCAGCACCCACTCTCTGGCTTTGCCATTCCCCAGCCCAGAGCCAGGCAGGGCTAACCCACCACCAGCCTCTGCTTCCCTAGGTATTTTCCTAGTTGATGAGAAATAAAAAGGCAAGAAAGCAAGGGGGAGATGGCCTGGATGTGACAGGCTAGCAAGTTTGACAGACAAGTCTTGTTAGCAGCACTTTTAACTTGCACTTCGAGCAGGGGCAAAGCCAAGGAATGCCTCCCAGCAGCCTGCACCAAGTGAGCCAGCTGCACAAGAGCTTTAATTGCCAGTGGCAGAGCAGGGGTGGGCAGCAGCAGCTGAGGGGTCCAGGAGGACAGGCAGCAGAGCAGTGCTGATGGCTACTGCTGCAGTATACATCTCTCCAGCATAAGGGGTGCATCTGACCCCACGCTATGCCTGCCAGGGGCTGAGCTTGGGGTGTTTCACCCCAAGGCTGCAACACCCCGATGAAAGCGCACCGTGCCTTGTACCTCCAGGTATTTGGGACCGCAGGTCTGGGCCAGCTTCGGTGCAAGTCTGCAGCTCAGCTGGGGCCCAGGGATGTGGGGATCGGCAGCCACCACAGCAGGCCTCTGCCAGCTCTCCAGGGGAAGGAGAGGAAGGATCTGGCAGATCTCTAAGCTGACTAAGAGCTCTGAATGCCCAGTGGCTCTGCTGTACCAAGCACAAGCCAAAGCAATTAGCATTTCTTGGAGACACTCTGTGTAATCTTCCCTGAGTGATGCAGAGAGCTGCCAGAAGCACTGGAAAGGGCCTGGAGCCACTTCCTGGGACCAGGGTGACACTCTGCTGGCAGTGACCCAAGGCATAGCAGGGCTGTTCCACTGAAAAGACCTCCTGCCAGCAGCTTGGGGACCACTGCTCCAGCCATGCGCTGCGGAACTGCACCCTCACTCAGCCACAGCCCCAGACCCACCACCACCAGATCTTGCCTCTGGGTGCTGCAAGCTGTCAGGCAGCAGGAAGATAGAGCAGAGAGGCAGCTCTCAGCATCCTTCTTGGAGCACAGCCCAGGTAGAAGAGGCCATCCTGGGGAAAACCAGGGCCAGGACCAACCTCATCCATCAGCTCTCAGGCAAGGCCATCAGCCTGAGCCTCGAGGCAAGGAAAGGAGCACAGACGAGCCTGAAGCTGTTCGGGGAATCACGCAAGAGCAGCAGCAGACAGCCCAAGCCCAGCCATCCAAGAGTCACAGACTATTTTTAATCGCTACTTGTAGAAGACAGTGAGCATCCACAGGAGGGACAGCCCAAGCTGATGCTTACCCCATCCCTCTCCCTGGCACATGCAAGGAGCATATCTCACAGTCAGGCTTTTTATAGGGTTTCCCATTCCTGCTGGGCATGCAGCTCAGCCGCTCGGTACGACCACACCACCCCCTCCCTCAGTAATGACTCATATGCCGTTCACTAAAGTCTTTCCATTCCTTCTCCAGCCATTTCCTCTTCTCTCCTTATCAGGGATCCACCTACCTATCTATCTTCTCATTCTCTCCCCCTGTGTGGCTATTTTTAAAATGCCATAAAAGCTTTCAACTGGTAGCATCCTCAGGGATGTGAGGGATTTTATATGTAACCCATCATAAGCCATCATCACCACATACCTCACCATGTGGACAGTGACTTTTATTTTTTTCAAAAGCAGGGGAGGGTAGAGCATCCATGCTTGGTCCCTGCGCTCTCCCTGGCTGGCTCACCCAGGGCAGCATTGGCAGGTACCTCCCATCCTGGAGGGGAAGGATCAGGTCCAACCCCCACCTCTCTCAAGGAGGTGGCTGGGCCAGACGGCAGGGCAACAGTGCAAGTCCTCTCAAGTAGCATCTGTGAGTGTATGAAGGATGGTTTTGCTCACTGAATTAAAAAGGCTCCGAGCTGGGCATCATCCAGCCTCGTGCCTTAGCATCTCTGCCAGATGGATGAGGGCTTCCCTGCTGAGAAGATGGTTGTGTTTCTCGTTGTATGCCCATGCACATGTAAGCTGCTGTACTGCTTGATTCCCATGTTGGTCGGTGGTCTGAAAGTGATCCGAGAGAGTCACATCTCAGGTGGGGGATATTTTGGTGCTGCCAGCAAAACCACCCCCCAAAGGCACAGCCTGCCCCAAGAACTGAATCTCTCTGGCAACACCCTGGATAAATAAGGAGGACCAAGGTTTCCTGAACAACTCCAGCCCAGCCTGGATGGAAGGAGCAAAGGAGCACTCAGGGATCACACAGGCACTCCACCAGCACCATGAAAACCACTTTTCTCTCCCAGATCTGGTTATTGCCTACAGAAGAGCTGCCTTCCCCCTCAAATGTCTGACTGGAGACCCGATGCATATACCAAATATACCCTTTTGCCCTGGCTCATCCATGCCACTTGTACCCTGGCACAGCTTGGTAAGACCTGAAGGCAGGGTGCTAAACCTTTACCGGAGGGGAAAGGCTCCCTGGTGCAAGCTGTCTGGCTGCTGTTGCCAGCGAGGTGTGGGCATGCTGATCCAGCTGCAGGATGCCAGCCTCGGCAGCTGCCAGATAAGATTAAACTGTGCATAACCTGAGAGGTGTCCCGCTGCGCGCTAATGCGATGACACACTCCATGTCACCAGTGGGACCCGTGGGAGCCCTTTTCCATCAGCTCCGATGACCAAGTGTTGGGTGTGTCTACAACGGAGGCAGCAGGTCTCCAGGAGCCTGAACTCAGCCACATCACCCTCAGACAATGCTTGGGCAACACGGCTATTTATAGCACGTAGGAGGTTAGAGGGAACTCATCTTACCTCGCTGCAACTTCTTCATCCTCTGAGGACTGGGAGATGATGCAGAAGGTGCCAAGGCAGAGGGGGAAGCAGGGCGATGGGGCGGGGACACCCCACAGCCCCTGGCAAAGCGTAGCGGAGGCGGAGGGAGGGAGCAGTTTGCAAAGACCAGTGCTGTGCTGTGATCTGAGCAGAGAGGAGACGCTGCGCGAGCACAGAGGAGAGCTGAGGAAAGCCGGTACTCTATCATGCTCCAAGGACTGCTGCGATATGAGCAGAGAGATGGAAAATCCAGAGCAGAACTGCCCACTTGGACAGCAGGAAAAGCTGACACTAAGCCCAAGAGCACACTGCCTGCCCAGCGCTACCTGGACCTGGTTCCTGCATCCCTGTGCAGGCAGATGCCCTAGGTGGGCTGTGTTTGAGCTGGGTGCTGAAAGCAAGTGGGTTTTGCACCACTACTGGAGGTGCTCTGTGACCTCTGCTTGCCACAGCCCCCATTTCTTTGGGCCAGACAAGGAGAATCTTTCCATGCCTTTACTGTACTCAGCACCTGACTATCGATCCCTGGTTCAAAGGGCAGGCGCAAACCATGGGGACCTGCTGTAGGTCCCTCCTGGTAGCCCAGAGATGTGTTTGCTCATGTAGTCACACACAGGCATCCTGGCTGGTGCACACCTTGCAGCCACACCAGCCAGCTGAGAAAGCCACTCACATCCCCAGCTGGACATTGCTGTGGCTGAGCCACCCGGGGGTAATTTTACCCAGGAGGAGCACTCAGTGATTAAGTGCAGCAGGAGACAGACAGGGCAGCAGCAGCTGACAGACAAGACCTGATCCAGCCCTGCCTCATGGCCAAGGCAAGGAAGCCCATTCTTTTGAAGAAGTGCTGCTAGGGTAAGCAGCTGCCTCCCCTCCCATGGCTCTTGGGCTTGGATGGTTGTGCAACAGAAATGGATTTCACACACAGCTTCCTTCCCTCCTTCTCTTCTCAAGCTTTTAGCAGGAAAAAGTCCTTGACTGGGGGGTGAAACACAGTCGCCCAAGGTCAGCCACCCTTCTTCAACCCTCCCTGCCTCTGCTGAGAATCCAGGCGGGGGAGCAGCTGTGACTGGGAGATCCCCACCACGACATGTCCCAGCAAGTGCCGCTGAGCCAGGAACAACCCAACTGGTCCCCCAGCTGCTTTAAAAACAGATCCCCTTCGCAAGCAAGCACCCCTGGGCTGGGCAGCGCTCCCTGGGACAGCTCTGAGCAAAGGGGTCCCCACAGCTGGCAGGGGATGGATGCCAGGAGAAAAGTAGCAAGATCTTCAAGCTCAGCTAGTACAGAACACAGATGCTGGGAAGGACAGGCAGGGCCTTGCAACTTGCTGTCACAAGCAAGATGCTACAAGTGTGTTTGTGAAGGGTGCTGGATTGCAGAGTCTGGCATGTGCGCTTTGGGAGCTTACACTTCAAGTCCTGGTCTAGGTTTTGCTTGTCTGATCTAGCAGCAGACTGCAGCCCAGCCACATGTATCTGAGAAACAGTCATATAATTCATTACTGTGAGAACAGGTCAAACCCTGAAACTTAATTTCAGATTGCAATGGACTCAAGTTTGGTTGCGGAAGGGCTCCCGGGGCTGGCATTGCACCAGCAAAGACTTTCTTGCCCCACAGCAGCGTAGTGTTCTCCGAGATGTGCTGCTCGTTGCCAAGAAAGAACATAGAAACCAACAGGATGGCTTCAAACCTTCAAGCACGTGCTCCCCTCTTATGCTGGCCTGTTTCTTAGAGAAACCTTCCCTCCCAAGGACCTTCCCAGTTGTCCAAGTCTCAGAAACAAGATGATTCAAAACAGAAGTGAAGTGTCCATGAACAGAAAAACAAGTAATGCTTGGGGCTCAGAGGAGCTTGCCAGGGTAGAAAGGGTAAGAAGAAAGGAAGGTCAGACAGGCTGCATAAGGAAACCATATCACCAGCTCTTTTTTCTTTTGGATCTCCGCCCCAGGCAGCAGAGAAGGCACACCAATTCCCAGGCCAGGGCTTATGGCTGATACTGATAAAGCATTCTATACCCAAACCAAAATATGGACGTATAAACTATGGACTACCAAAAACCTGAGCCACCGTCAAATAAACAGGAACTGAGTTTGCTGCCACACTAGATAAGTTTGGTCTTGTTAAGCTTCAGACAGCCCTTTTCTAGAAAGCAAGTCATGTCCATCAGGGTTGTGTATCAGTGCACTCAAGCTCTTCTACTTCCCCAGTGGTTTACTGAGCCTACAGACTCAAAACTCAGAAAGGCTGGGCACAGAAGGACTTGGGACAGCCTAGGTGTCCTCCAAGTAAGAACCACCTTCCCTGCTGCAGGCTATCAGTCACCCTGCCACGCTTGCCCTGAGCTGCTCACAAGCGAACTTCCCGGGCCTGAAACAACTGGACTTGGGCTCTGCTTTCCCTATGGCTACTGTGGTCACTCCTAGTCCCCTTCCACCCTACAAAGCTATCTCCTTCCCCCATCACTCTCCACCCAAGTCGTTGCTGTCACCAGTCTACCCCCAGAATGCTTTCCAGAGGTGCTGCAGTGCTCACAACTGAGAGGTGCTGATGTATTTAGTCTAAAAATACCTAATTAGATGTTCCAACCACTTCATTATGGCAGCATCAGGACTGCAGGGTCTGGCAGGAACTTGATGGGTTTGCCTTCACTCCTTTGCAGCGAGCAAAGGCAGCAGCACCACACTGACTGCTTGCTGATAACAGGACAGTCTGTCATTAGTCCAGGCTGCTGGCCTCACAAATACAATTATCTGGCTAAACCAATTGTCACTTCATCATTAGAAAACTTCCTATTTATTTTATAAGAGCATGGCAGGCCCTTGAAATAATTCAGTCTCTTCAATTGACTTTACAGAATGCACTTCATTGGCCTGCAGGGCCACTTGCCATGGCTTCTGCTCTTCAAAGGGCAAGTGGCCAAGAAAGATGGTTTGCAAGAGAGCCTGAACAAAGCCTGGTGAGAGGACAGAGTCCATCCACCAGCCTGAGGACAGAGAGAAGCTGCCTGGGCTCTGAATTTTCTGACACTAAAGTGAACACAACGGATGATTGTGCCTTTGCTAGGTTGCCCAGGAGAACAGAGGGGACAATTTGTATCATGTTGTTTGTGACAGCAGAGTCAAGCTTGGGTGTTAATTGAGAGGACCAAGATGTGGGTGGAGAGCCTGGACTTCCCCTTGGTGCCCTAGTTCGGAAAAACGCAGTACTATAGCCCTCCTTGGAGAAGCATGGACACTAAGTAATGTTCATTGCTGGGTTTGGAAAGAACATACTGGAAACGTAGTTTTTCATCTCTTGCAAGACTGTCTTGCATCTGTGGCCTTCCTTTCCCCTCTTCCCCATCTGTCCCCATGCCTTGATCTCCAGCCATCTCGCCACGCACCTGGGAGCTAGGCAGCAACACCACTGATGTGGGCAATGTCTTACCCTGCTGGGTCCTCCCTCACTGGAGCTGTGCTTTGTCCCCAGTTTGCTGCACGCCTGTGGCAGCCTCCAACATTGCAAAGATGAAATGGGAACCAGTGTTGACCAGGAACCATGAGTGCTATGATGGAAGATTCACCTCTACCTTAAGCCCCCAGGCCTGGTGCCACATCTACAAAAAAATAGAACTTCCTCATGGGGACATCACTAACACCGCTCATCATACCAATGGGCTGATCCCTCTGGGTTCACTGCACTTCTGAACACAGGAGCAACACCATGTCCTCCTCAACAGGTCCTACCTCCCTGGGTGGGAAAACCCAGTGAATCACTCTGCCTGATGAGCTGTACAGGGCAGAGCTGGAGCTCCTGAAGACACATAGCACCATGTGATTCTTCTTTAATTACACAGGGATTTAACAGTTTGCTCGTAAACACCTTGTAACCACATGTGCCTAGAGATTACTCAGTAATTAGTCGATCACCATGTAACAGGGAGCGTGATTTAGGAAAGACAAAAATAACCAAACATGCTGCCTTCATCAGTATCTGTAATGAAGCCTTCCTGCCCAAATGCTTAGCTGGCCAGTCTTTCCTCATGTCTCATTCCTCAGCTTTCTCAGCCTAGTGGAGTCTCCGAGCAGGAATTTGAGAGGTACCAGGTGGTGGAATGGTCTGGGGAAACTTTCCACCTCACATACCAAACTCCCCTGCAAGACCTCTCCATGCTCTGACAGGCTCTCAGCTGCTCAGAGGCAAGAGGATGGGGATAGACGGTACTGGTTCCCCCCACACTAAATTAACTTGGTATGGGGACAGATTCTGGTTTCCATCTTCAGGATGCTTATTGGAGACAAAGGTGTCTAGAGGATCTCTAGTTTGTGAGCCAGTTTCAATTACCCATTGCAACCCAAATCCATCCAAACCAAATCCAACCGAGGAGTTCACTGGGGTTTAACCTCCCTCAGGAGCTGCATGTGTCTTTGCTCAGACCAGGGTGACCTTGATCCCATCAAGACCAGTGCCAAGACTTGCAGCAGCCCCCTTTCCCACCCCAGTACAGCTGGACCAGGAGAGACAACATGCAAATATCATCTGCCATAGATCCCACAAGGGTGACCTCTACTCACAGACTGTAGTCACTGCATGGACCTGCAGCACCCAGACCTGGTGGCTATCTTCAAAGAAGCAGAAGGGATTATTCATGCATTTCAGAGTCTTAAATCTCTGGGGCAGTTGACAGCTTCAGCTTTGCCTTTCAATGAGCACAAACTCAGCATTGCCCATGTTACCCTCCCTGCATCAGACCAGTTTCTCAGGGAGAGGCTGAACCCAAAAACTAGAGGACTTAAGGGAGTGATTTAAGGGATGTTCTCTCGGGCAAGGATTTGTACTACAGGATCCAGCTTCAATGGAAATGCAGCACAGCACTGATAGACCCGTTTATGAATCTATCTGCAACCAATTAGCAGTGCTAACCAGAGTGGGAGGTATAAATAGCATGGCTAATGTAAATATCAACACTGTGCCCTCCAAATGCTCACCGCACATCTGGTGAGCCTGGGAGGAGAGGTTGCCTTCCCAGACAGCATAACCCTCACACCCTCAAGGCTGCCTGAACTGCTCTGTAGCCTCAGGATATGAGTTTGCACCCAAGATCAAGGGCCTTTTCCTCTTTCTGTTAAAAGGAAGATTTCCAAATGGCTTTGCCTTCCCTGCATCATGGGAGAGGACGTGACATAGGGCCTTCAACCCCTGGACCCATACTCGGGCAAAAAGCAAACCCCTGTCCCCTCAGCAAGGCCAGGCAAGACTCCTGTGTGCTGTGCATGAAACATCTTCAGAGATACACCTGCACAGCCCAGCACATCCCACACAGAGCTCCCCAGAGGCCTCACAGGCAGTTTTGTGTAACAGAATGGCTTGAAGCCAGCCATGGCCCACAGCCACAGGTTTCCTGGCTCATGTCAGCTTCAGACAGGACAGAAGTGTTATCAAAATGTACCAGCAAAGATGGAAGGGAGTGGTGGGAATTCACAGATCAGTTGGTGGCATTTTATTTTCAGCTGCATATCTCATTGATTTGCCAGCCCCCAAATTTTGGTCCTGCAGCCACAGGTATGTGCATGGGGTGATGACGATCTGACTTCATCATCCATCTTCCTCCTCCTCTTCCTGTGTTTCCCTCTCTTCACATCTGCACAGGTAGGGTCCTGTGCACCAGGAGAGAGACCATACTGGTGAGGCTGGAGTGCAGCTGAGCCTGCCGGCTGGATCCCACCACATCTGAGCCCTTGGTCACTACAGGGGCTGGCGGAAAAAACCCAAACAAACAACAACAAAAAAAATCAGCACAGAGAGCAGAGCTAGCCATGCTTGGGAGGCAGAGCTGCAAGCAGGGCTGGGAAGCCTCTGACCAACAAGTGGCACCAAACTCCCTTGAGCCACTGGCTGCTAGCAAAGGGCTGCAAAAGTCGTTGCAGGTCACTGCCAGGCAACATCAGTGGGATGAAATAGAGATGGCAGAAGGCACAGACACAAGGTTCCTCAGCAAATTTTTGCCTTGTGGGCACACAGACCCGAGTGATACAGGCTGGGTAGGGATGTGCAGAGTTGGGCAAGGCATCAGCGAGAGGGGAGAGACAGCTTTTGGCAACGCACATGCCAGTCACAGAACATGCTGACAGAATAGCTGGCCCCACACCCCATGCCTTGCTCATAAAACCAGCTAGGAGAGGATCATGCCATTGCAAAGAGCAGACATGAGCCAGCTTTTGGGTACGGCAAGCCCTGCTTTGAGCCCCTCAGCTACTGGTAAAGAGTCTGGAAACCTAAGAGGGCAGAGCCCACTGCCTTGCAGGGTTTGCACATCCCTTGTACCAGGTGTGGTCCCAAAGGGACAAAAAGTAATCCATAAGTAATCAACCCACAGCACAGGAAGTGATCAGCAGCTGTTACAAAATTCCCAAACCTTTACTAAAACACATGGCTACTTAGAAAAAGGTAATGGCAATATTTGGACAAAGATTGCAAAGCTATCCAAAGGACTGGGCAAGACCCATGGTGGCAGCCTGTTGCTGGCAAATCCAGCAGGTGAGGCACAGCTGAATAATGTGCTCCAGGTCACAGAGCAAGGCAGTGGCAGAAGGTTGGAGCATGTCCCAAGTGATTCCCAGCTCTGCGCTCGCTGCCTTCCCAGTGGCCTGCTCCCATGAGTTATGTCAGAGCAACAGGCAGGCAGCACGTTAGGGTTTTCTGGCACTTCTCTCTGTGCAGGGGAGGACCCAGTGAAGGAGTTTTGTGGCGCAAACAGATAGTTATAACACACTAGTACCATAAACAGCCCTTATCACTATCATCAGCCAAGCTGGCTATTAAGAGCTGGAAAGGAATCCCAAAAGGAACCAACACGTTTGTCAGAATTGGCTTAGAGGAAGCTTAACAGTTCCACCTGACCACTGTGGTCACTGACCCCAGCAAGCACTATGTGCCATCCCAGCACTCCGCACCAGACCTGAGCTCATCTCCCAGAGGCAGAGGGAGGGTCCTTTGTTATGAGGCATCCACCAGGCTCAGGAAGAATCAGTCGCTATTGTTTCCTACCCGGGCATTGCCAGCCCTGCTCCCCTGGGAAGGGGGCTAGCTCCTGTCCCAGGTGTGGCAGAGGGCACCTGGACACAGCCCAACAGAGCTGGAATCACCTGTTCTGGTGGCCTGAAGCATGTCAAGGCATTTTTCATGGTGTTTTGCTTGGGAACCACCCAAGCCCTTGGATTGAGAAACCTCAATGCACCAATGCAATGGAGAAGTCACTGCTCTGCTGCTTTCAGCCTGAGGTGGGTGAGTGTCTGTCCTCTCTTCACATAGCTTCTAGGACCCACAGAAGGGAGGGCACCTTCCTTGGGCAGGTTATCCCAGGAGGAAGACCCTCAGGTGGCCATCAGCATCAGTTTCTTTGGCTGGGGGCTCACTGCTTTTAAAGCCATCAAAGGTGGTACAGTAGTCACACATCGTATCAGTGAAGAAAGAGATTGACTGTGACTTGATCAAACCTGATCAATCTTTCCAGACTTTGCAACAAGGACAAAACCAGAACCAGCCAGACTAGTACCAGGTGCCAGTTCTCATCTTATGCAGCACATCTCCAAGCTCTGCTTCTTTAGAAATTCATACATAGTGCATGAGTGCCTCTGTCCTGTCTCTCACATGCACAATAGAAACGCCCACATCCCCAGCTGCAGAAGGTCCATGTTTTTCAGTATTGCACCTGTGCTTTGCTCAGGTGCCTGGTTTCTGGGCCCCTCCTCACCCTGCTCCTCCTCCCCATTGGCTGTTCCTCCTATGTCCATTTATACACAGGCAGTGGCATCAGCAAGAGAGCCTGCTGCCTGTCTGAGTGCTCCTGGCTTCCTCTCACCACGTTGCGTATTGACATCTTAGTCCATGATCTGCCCTCCAAACCCCAGAAATACAAGCCAAGAAAAGTACTCAGTGGAGACAAGCACCATGGCTTAGCCCACATGAAAGAAGGGCCAGCAAAGCCAGACCCTGTCAGAAAGCAAACGGCAGGCAGGCAGATTAAAAAAAAATATCATCCTATTAGGCTTGTCAACCATGTTGTGACCTCTTCTTTCCAATTCCTCGCAGCCAAGTCAGTCCAATGCCAGCCCCATTCCCATAGCAGAGGCAAGGGAAAGCTGTACTTACTGCTAGTGCTCATCTTGCTGGTCCTGCTCTGTCCTTCTCATTCAACGAAAGGCACAAAGATGCTCTTTAAATCCTCTTTTTCTTCTTCTCATCCGCGCCCTGTCAGTGGGAGGAGTTTGTCTCTATCCTTGCTAGGAGAAATATTTCTGTGCGATCCGCCGGCTAACGCATCCCAAGGCAGCTCCGCGACCCAGCAGGGCTATCTCCCCAGCTGCCGCTGCTCTCGCTCCCGAGCTGCCAGGCGGCAAGGTCAAGGATGTCGGCAGCTAGGAGGTGGCAAGGCGGGAAGGGGGACGCCCCGAACCGGCCCGGGGCGGAAGCTCCCGGCGGGGCCGCGGAACCCCGAGCCAGGCGCTGCTATACACTGCGGCACGCAGCCGCGGCCGCTCGTCTTATAGCGGGGTGCGGAGCCGCGGCGGGGAACGCGCAGCCCCGAGCATCACCTCTCCCCGC
>Ga0065711_1029431_pt1 | contig 36227 bp, 17 predicted proteins | sample Hoacrofraction12_FD_59098 | JGI IMG/M metagenome (GOLD analysis project Ga0065711, IMG submission 59098) | Hoatzin crop microbial communities from Cojedes, Venezuela - Epithelial fraction 12 v2 (version 2) | ecosystem: Host-associated > Birds > Digestive system > Esophagus > Crop | place...
TCCAGCAGCGCGCCTTTCCTTGTTGGTTCCTCCACCACTTGCATCAGAAAGTTATCATCGATGCTCTGTAGGAACCTCCTGGATTGCGCCTGCCTAGCTGTATGGTCTTCCCATTGTTTATCAATACTACATGGTGCTCAGCGTAATGGCTGAATACGCATGCTAGCTCAAGAATAAGCGAGAGATTAGCAGTGCATAGGATTAGGGGCCTAATTTATGAAAGCAAAACTGGGGGGAGGGCGAAGTGAGCCCACCATGACCGTTGCTCACACCAATATGATAATACAGTTGGTTCCACAACTTTAGCCTGTTGGGGTGGAGAAAATTTCCTGACACCCAGAGGTGGCTCTGCAAACCTTCTTCTAAGCTTTAAAAATGGTGGTAATTTTGTATAGGAGCTATGTGTGTGCAGTGAATTTAAGCCTAAAATGCTTATGAGGATGTAAAAGCAATCTGTCAGAACAAAGATGGTTCTGTCCTCTTAACTACAGAAACACTTGCTTTTAGTACCTGTTCTAATACCAGACCATACCCCAGGCTGCTCCTCTGGCTTTGCTCTAGACTCGCTCTTACCTTACCTGCGCACTACAGCTGAGGAGGCGGATCAGTCTCCCTGCACTCAGCTCCAGAAAGGATCTGATCTGCTCCCTGCTTTTGCAAGCTGAGTCACTCATTCAACAAGATCCTTTAAAACTAGCAAGGTTTCTTGACCCTTCTGCTCCCAACAGCATGCTGCTTCCAGCCCCTCCTTACCTTAGACCCTCATAACACTTACGCTAATATTATCCATTCAACTGCTTTCTTTTCTATGTGGCCTTCATTTTATTTAGCATTTAGGTTGTCCTGAAACCACTTGCTGCTCTGGAGAAGCACAAAAACATTCCTTATAACCTTTCCCACAAAGGGAAAAAAGAGGCATGACTCCACAGGAAGATCTGAAAAAGCATATGACCTCATTTTAATCAAGCTAGCTTAGACCCACTAGGAATGAAATCATATCTGCATAGACTTCAGCTTCAGGCCCACAGAACCTCTGCCAGCCAATGCTCTTTGCACTAGAAACATCCTGAGTGCACATTTCTGGGCAGCAGTCACACCTCCAGCTGCAGCATAGGGTGGTCCATGGAAACTGGGACTGTGAGGACCATTGGTGCTCAATTCATGATGCCCTGCAGAGATCTTGTGTGTGCAGTTACTCTGTCAGATGCCAGCTGGAAGCCAAAAGAAGTTCCACTCTTACTTGTTCCCAACAAGAATACCATAGCTGTGATGCCACAAGCGTATTCACCATCATCCTTCTCCCCAGCCACAACATCTCTTGCTCTGTGCTGCGTGATGAACTAGAGCAGGAATCATAGAATCATTTAGGTTGGAAAAGACCCTTAAGATCATCAAGTCCAACCGTAGAAGTTGAAGGAGAATGGCTGAGTTGAAGAAAAGCTCTGCAGATAGGCTTTATTCCCCCCTCTAACAGACAAGTTTCTTGACCCAGCCGATTGTCCAGCAACACAAATGTTTGTCCCAGCACAGACCGAAGGCCGTGATGGGGCTGGACTGGCCAAGGAAGAGAGACTGATAGCTGAGAATATGAATGGCAGCACTGGGGTGTTTGAGAAGTTCCTCCCTGTTCACAGGCAACAAGCTGGCACAAAGGGATTCCAACAGAAGAGACGGGGGCAAGCACAGACAATTGCAAAATAACCAACGGAAGCCAGGACTGCCGCTTCTCCACAGCACAGTGGTACACCTTGGTCCCTTTCTGGGACAAGTGGTAACAAGGCTCCCCTTTCTCACTCGGTTACGGCCAGCCCCTGACCAAATCCCACCCCCACTCCCTGGCAGAGTGTCCAGAGTCCAGCTTTTGGGCACATCTGGATCACAGCTGTAAAGGATGCACTGTGCCAGCAGAAGTGATCATAGCTTCCTACGTGGTGAGCCCTCACCCTGCCTTCCATGTCACCACACTCAGCACCCAGCTCCCCATCCTTTCCCTGATAATTTCCCACCACAGACAACCCAATGGTCAGTTTGAAAACACCAAGACTAGCTGAAACACAGCTTCCTCAAAAACTGGGATTAGGGGCAAGAGCTGAAGAAAGGAATGGTATTTCTGGAGGAAAGCTCCATTTTTCTACCTCACAGCGTTGACGATAAAATTTAGAGAAGTCATAATGGTATCTCTGTGCATGGCTTACAACACACTGTCATGCTGGGTGCATTGTGCAAACTATCCTCCCTGTTCCACCAGCAGAGACAGAAAAGGGAAAGGAGACATTGATCCAACATCAGCAGAGAAACCCAGAGGACAGACACTCTCTTCCTGAATTCCAGGAGCTGTGTGAAGAGTTTACAGCTTTTTAAGGCAGAAAACCTTTGCTCTTTCCAAGTAAATGTTGATAAATTGCCATGCAGTTCTGATGCCTTCATTATAGTCTTCTGAACACGATCACAATTCAACTGAATGCAACTCTAGGTATTACAAGGAAATGTGGGGGAAAACATACGTCCACAAGGGGAAGCACAAAATCAAATATCTTCTTTAATTCAGAGCTTCACAAAATCACCTTTATCAGGATTTTCCACTGTGGCTTGGTCTTTCAGCACCTGTGTGTCTCTTGACTGCTAGGTGAATGGAAAGAGTGGGAGTTACCTAAAGGGAAGACTGGAAAATGAGTTGTGAATTGTCAACAGGAGGAAAAAATTTTACATAGGAACGTATAATGAATACAAACAGCAGAGATGGGGGCCTTCTTACGGATGTCTACGTAAATATGCCTGAATATACAGTAAGTGGAGACATGATAATTAAATCTGTAAGTGATGGAATTTCTGTAATTCAAAACCCAGCATAGGACAATAAATCTAAGGTGAAGATCCTGAGTCATGATGCAGAATACGTTCTACGGACCCCTGCCTGAAAGCATCCACCCACCTGCCACTTCTGCTTGTGCTGAGGTTGGGCACTTCAGATGAATGCTTAACCTGGCAGGGGGGTTACAAAATGGCAGGACCACTATCCAAAACACTGAAGATTTTCTTCCGATGTGGAAGAGTGATATTCTCAATTTCAGCTCTCTGGCAGAAAATATCTCACACTCTATTGCTGAGACACTTCACTCTGCAGTCAGTCTGCCATATTCCAGAGCAGATTATCCTGAAGGTTGTCACTCTTGATTTAAGCGCACTGCAATAATTCAACATCAAGAAAATCTCTGGGAGGAAAAGACCCATAATTCTTTCTCCACAAGCTTCCCAAATTCCATTATTCCTCTCATTTGCTCCAGTCTTCCCCTTCTCCTTTTCCATTGTCCTGGTTTTGGCTGGGATAGAGGTAATTTTCCTTCCAGTAGCTGCTGTGTTTTGAATTTAATACGAGAAAAATGTTGATAACACTGGTGTGTTTAGCTGTTGCTATGATATCAAGGACGTTTTTTCCAGTTTCTCATATTCAGCTAATGAGCAGGTGTGCAGGAGCTGGGAGGGAGCGGAACCAGGCAGGTAGCCCAAGCTGGCCAAGGAAATATTCCACACCACAGATGTCATGCTCAGTTTATAAACTGGAGTCAGCCAGGGGGGCAGGAATCCTTTTATTTTTATTCTATTTTCCATGAGTTCAAATCCTCTCTTGGCTGGGAGTTTAAATTTTTCTGGGAGGCAGGTCTTTTACGGGAGTTTTGCAAAATTTGCAAAATCTGCAATTTCCAGATTCTGCGATTGCTCGGGGACTGGCTGCAAACTGATCATCGGGTGGTGAGAAAAACTGCATTGTATATACTTTCTTTTGCATATTCATTGTTATCATTATTACTATCATTATTAGTAGCAGTATTACTAGTAGTATTAGTATTTCCTTTGTTGTTCTATTTAACTGTCTTTATCTCAACCCACGAGTTTTACCTTTTGTCCATTTCTCCTCCCCATGATGCTAGGGGGCAAGGGGAGGGGTGAGCGAGTGGCTGTCAGGTCCTAGCTGCTGGCCACAACTACCGTCCATCTTTTCTTCTCTCAGACAGCACCCTTCTGAGAATAACTGATTCCCTTCTGGTGTAAGCACAATGTATTCATAGATATCATCACTAAATCCGTCTCACGCTCCCTGCAGAAAACCTCAGCCACAGTAGCGATATATATGGTTAAATGCATCTCTGGGAAAGATCCCTTTAAGTCAAAATAAGTTACACTGAGCCTGAATTTATCCAACAGTAATCGTAGTTGAAAACTCTGTGTGTTAATAAGCCAGAAAAGCATAGAAGTGCTGCTGTGTATTTCAATTTAACTTTTAAAGCTAGACATTTTAAAGATTTTGCTGTTTTCTTTACATTCTGAAAGCTGTCTGTCTAGTGTAGTATCCTTAAAAAAGAATTCAGATTGCTAGTTACAAATGTCAACAAAAAGTCAAGGCTAGCAAGTAAAATCCATAATGTCATATTACTGTCCCAAAAATCAGGGTTCGTTTTCCCCAGTGTGCAGTATGCCAATATACACACAGAGCAGAGGTACTTTACTGCATATTTGCACAGGTATGGGTATCTGTCCCAAAACAGCACACCTTGTTCACAAATCAACAGTCATTTATACACTTAACATCACCATATTCATCTTCCTAATACATATGCATTGTTATTCTATTAAACGATTGGTTAAAGTCTCTTTGTCCAGCATGCAAATTAGTACACACGTTCAGTTTCTTTTTCTTTAGAGTCTGGGGTGTAACTGGGGTAGGTGGTCTGTGAGTCAGTGGTCGCAATCTCCCCCTGCCAGAATTACCTTTCCCCTTATCACCTGTTTCTTTTGGCAATCTCAGCAGCTTTTCGTGGCTTGTCAGCTATTCTTACGATTCATCACGCTCTGGTTCTACTTTGGACAGGCACATCCCTCTTATGAAACAACAGCACACTATTCAAAATCCTGTTTCTTAGTTTCTCTAAACCTAGTATAGTTAATTTCAAACTTTTAACTATAACCAGGGTAGGGCTTTACAAAAGTATCTACATCAGCAATAGTCTGCTTAATTTCAATTACTGTTTCCCATTATGAGTCCCCGTTTTGTTCCTTAGTATGACGGTATGGCCACCTATAGGCTCATTCTCTAAGTATATTTAAGATAACCTGTAACAATGCAGAACACAAAGGAAATTTGCTGACCATAGGTGATCTGACAGCTGGTCAGAAGTTAGGGAAAAGCACGGCATCTGCCTCCTGCAAATCTCCTTCTGCCACCACTCTGTCAACAGCCTGAAGTACGCCCATGAAGCACTTACGGACGCTGATATTCAAGGGGTCAAACAAACGTGAATCACTGCAACTGTCATTCACTTGTTTGCACAAAAGCTGGCTTCCGGGGAAAGAGGAGAGAGAGGAATTCACGTTTCCATCTTAGTCTATAATCTACCCTCATATGAACTATACTTTCAAAGCGTTGCTACTGCTGAACTGTAACTTCTGCCCTTCTCCCTCTGTGTTCCCCTGGCTCTCTCATCTGAGGTGTCTGATTTTTAAAGTGAAAAAAAAAAAATCTCCTTCACACAGAAGCTGGAGTATGAACTTTTTAGATGGATTTACCCTAAAGAATTTCTGACTTGTAGTTGTTCCTGTCACTGAAACAGGTCTACCTGACCTACTGCTGCAGAGAGCCTTTTCATAACATTTCAGGGTCCTGCTTTCTTCTCTCTCTTTTTACCTTGGTTGAGCAAACATCTTCCAGATAACTCCACGTTACCTCCGAGAGAGGTCTGTCTCTCTCTTTTTTTTTTTTTCTTATGTCTGGCTTCTTCCACGCATGTATTTTTTTTCACTGATAGAATTCTCAGGAAGTCAGTGATCTTCTCTCAATGTAGTTTCAATGTCACACATCTGATTTCCCTTTGGCAGATTCTTGCTATCTCTATTTTTTTAAGAATACTCATTATATTTCTCCATTTTTGAAATTCATAATACATTGAGAAGAAAGGAAAAACATATCACAAGAAAACTGCGATGATGGATGAAAATGGCATGAGCACAACTCTTTACAGATCTTTTTAAATACACCTCAACAATCATTGCTTTAATTAGGTGCAGTAGCTTAGAATATGCACATCTGAATATGGCTATTAAGCTTCTGTGTTTCTGATCTAAAACACACTAGCCAATGGGCCTTATGGTTTATCTATAGTTAGCATACCATTACATACACTATATAAAGCCCTTTTCTTCTGTACTGGATAATAGTTTGCTGTGAACTGTGGACAACAAATATTATGCTTTCTTTTGCTTGAGAAGTGCTTTACTAAGCTCTTTGCTTTAGGTGCCACCACAAACACTGAAATAGTAATGATAACTTGCCTCTCCAGCTCTTTAGTCTAACCTGTTTTCTCCTCCTGATACACCATTAAGTCTTACTGAACTAGGGAAAAAATTGTGTTTTGTTTGTTATGTATTTGCCATTGGAAAGTCCAAATTTCTGAGCGACGAACAGATGTTTTCCAACAGAAAAGCTGAATGAAAAAAGGCAACAAAAGGGACTGCTTCAGAATCCATTGCATTTGAGGCAGCGAGACAACTACAGATGCATGTTTGCTTCGGAAGACTTCAAAATGTTTGAGTATATGGCATCCGATAATTCTTACCAACTTATACCAATGGCTGTTTCCTCTCTGATGACTTTTAACCACTTTAATATTACACATATGAACTGAAATACCTATCTAGAGTCAATAGGAACAGATAAATATTCCCAGGAGCTGTTCACCTCACACTAAGATAGGTGTCTAAACCGAAAAGGTTCAGCCACCCTCTCGAAATGCTCTAAATTTCAACACTGAATGAAAAAGCTCAAGAGTTGAAAGAATATGTTACGTTTAAATGACCTATAAAGAAGTCTTGTCTCACATAGAACATTCAGGAATGTCTTTCTTCTGTTCAGGAAGAGAGGAAGACTTCCGAGTAATGGACACCCTTAGAAATGGAAAATATTGTTCCCAGGAAACCCCATTTGTTTATGCCACTTCCAAATGGAAAACCTGAAAAATTGTTTTCCATTATTGCATTTATCAGGGCAGGAAGGCCTGATAAAGACTCCCACCAATGTACCACTGGTCTTTATTCTTACCATAAGAAACTGCCCTCTCAGACTCTGCGCAGAGAAAAACCTGCCCATGGGTGGGCAGAAAGAGTAGGAATCAAGATGGTGGTATTCATGCAAAAACCACCGTACAATTACCACGGCCTGAGTCTTCCTCTTAAGCTTCACTGCCTGGTGTTTAATAAACTGTGAGATAAAACTGAACACCAGACCCAAAGGCAGGGAGCAAAAGATTGATTGGGTTGACTAAACCAGTGTATCCTTTTCCTCCTCTGTTAATTCTTAGTGCAAGGGTTGGACACTGTTTGTATATGATTTTATGGCTCTACAGCAAAATTCCATGTGTCTTAGGTTTTTTTCAATAAGTGGGTTTGGTGCCAGGAATGTCAGGTGTATGTTCAGTGTATATAAATATATTCACTGTCCTAAAACTGTGGTGTTCACCCTGTTTATGCAAATAAACCTTTGCAGCATTGCCATTTTAGATACTGGGATTTTTTCAGCCATGGTTTGCTACTAGCCTGCGAACTGTCACTCATCTAATTTACCCGTAGTGTCATATAACTTGTTCCCACCTGCTGTTTTTTCCTTCATCAGATGCCCTTAGTGCTATCTTTTTGCCAGAGCATGTATATCTGTGAAAGCTGACACTTCAAACCTGAGGAGGAGGGTGACTTAATTTTAGGTTGAGGGGTTTTTTTCTGGAATATAATGAACTTTTCAGAAATTAAGAGAGATCCTTCTTGGTAATTATCAATTGTTCATTTCTCTCAACGAAATAAGAACTGATGCTGTTAGGTTTTTTTAAGATGTGCTGTTAATACCTATAAACAAGTGCAAAAGGCCAAGCTGTACCCTTTGTAATGTTCTGATTTTTCCTGGTGGTTTGTAAAACAGACAGTATAATAAGCAGCACTAGAAGGTGTACCCTGTATTCTGAAATCTTAGATCTCTGCACTGTTTTTACGATCCTGTTTTCCTGTAAACATTTACAAGAACTATAACAATTTATATTTGATATGCAAAAAAAGTGCCTTGCATTTCACTGAATTACTGTCATGGTGTTAAAGGATTTATAGTTCTACCCTGTTGTAAATTAGTCAGGATGCTTGATTGTGGACCTGCAGGTAGAGCTGAGTGGTATATATTTCCTTTATTTTCTGTAGGCTATAACCTTGCAGACACATGGTGCATTTCAGGAGTTAACACAGGCTCAACCCTTTTCCCATTGGCAGCCAATAAACCCTCCCAAAAGATGTTGCTATTGTGGAAGGCTTGCAGAGCATTTGTCTGTCAGATGTTTAAAAGATTGTGTTGTAAATATGACTGCTTTTACAACAGCAAAAGAAAAAAATTATCTATTTTTGAACTTTGTAATGAAAGTCAGTCTGGGTTAGCATTTATGCCAGTTAAGAAGCTCTATTCAACACAAGGGGTTGAGGTTATTTTCCTTCTCAGAACAGAAAAAAGATAAGTGTGTGTGGGGGGGTGATGTTAGGATCTGAAGACCTCCTTTTACAAAATGACACATGAGCAACAAAGACAGAGTTGTGCCTAGTAAGATTAACATCACTGTGCAGAAAAATAATTCCCCAGGCAACCTCACTCACAGTCTCACAGAATTTGCCTGGAAGTGCTATCTTCTCAGCATCTTCTGGATAGAACCATGTTTACAGACACGTAAAGCATTCGCTCAAGAGGTGGTTAAGCACTAACTATCTGTTAAGAAGATGCACTGACAGAAACTTTACAGATCATTACCACCACCCACTTTGCCTCTGAAAGATGTTTGGGTAGTACTCAAGATTCACTGTGTCCAGAAGAACTGATCCAATGTAAGGAAAGAGGAAAACTCACGGAAAATTTCTGGGGCACAGAGTGTTTTGTAGTCATTGCTTTCACAGCTCTACAGCAAGAAGGAATTTGGAAATTTCACAAGGGCAAAGCAGCCACGGAACCTTTCAGGGGGCTGGGTGGTCTCAGAGACTGTGAGACACCAGGTATCTGAGGATGTCTGTCACACACCTAACTTCTTATCCACTTCTCTAGAAGTCCTATTAAAAGGCCATAAGAGTGCAGGAAAGTGAGGGCACATCATTGCCGTGTGATGCACTAGATGCAGAGGGCCCGAGACAGCTTGAGAACCAGAATCTGAGAAGCTGGTTTATGAACCAGGGTGTGGTACTGGTTGATGTTAGATTATAAACTCCTGCTGCTGCACAGTGCTGAGAAGTACCATGTCGCAAGTTTGAGCTCATCTCCAGAAACGGTGACATAGCTTCTTTTAGAACCCTTCAAGAACCAAGCCACTTTGATTCCTATTTGCACTTTTCTTGCAGAAGTCGTTTGAGTTTTAAGGGTCCTGCCTTACTAACACTGGTGAAGAGATGACATCATTTGTCCTTCTCATTCACTTTGTGCTGCATCTCTTCTTTCTAGGGTCTTCTGAAGTACTACGCTTAGGGTGTTTGAGGTTTTTCTCACAATCTCATCTTGACAGACCTCCTGCTGGAGACTTCTCATCAGGTAGGAGAGGATTCAAAGCATACCTCCCTTGGGAAGATGTTCGACTAAATTTTTTCAGGCTATGCACTGCATAATCTTTCTGGGTGAATGGATAGTTTTTCATCATGGGTATCCTGCAGCTTAGGACAGAATTAGAACATATCTCACTTATTAACATCATGATTTGTAGTGCAATTTTGTACCATGAAAAGGCCATCATTTGTCACATAAAGGAGAAGCATTTGCAGCTGGAAATGTTCAATTATTTCTTCTTGGAACTACCTGGTCATTCAGTGTCTCACATTATCTTTGCCTATTTGACAGAAGCAAATTAATAACATCAATATGAGCCTAGGAAGTTAAATAATGAGCTCTCTAGGTATTAGGTCTTTTGTTATAGTCATCTGACAATTTTTAGTCTAATGTTTAAAGCTCACCACTTGGTCTCACTTCAGTGTCTCAGTGTTTGTAAAAGATAATACAAGGAACTTCAGAGTCTTAAAATGAGAGATGCTGACTGCATCTCTATTTTAATAGCTCTCAGGCCACTTGCATGAGAATAATTGAAGGTTATGTAAACTTTCACTGAAATGAACAAACTATGACTACAATGTGAATTTTAATATCTGATTTAAAACTCATGGTCTAATGCAGTAATGATTTACTCATTTGTAATTCTTTTGATGAAGCAGGGCTGTATGCAGATAAACTAAGGCAGGTTTTAGCTTCAACATAATTTAGTGAGCCCATTCCCTCTGTTGCAGACAGGTTGCTGCAACTCTACTTAGTATTGTCATAGCAATTACTGAGCAGGTCTATCTCACAGTACTACTGACCCCTCTTCTGTTCTTTCTTTTAAGGTCATAGATTCAAAGATGCAAGGTGTAGAGAGGGAGGTGAGAGCAGCACTCTGTATCCTCTGGAGCCTATACATTGTTAGTCAGCCTGCAGGTAACATCCAGGGGTATCAACAGTAGGGATCTTTGTAAGAGATTAATCTCTTAAACAGCTAACAGTGACAGGAAAAAGATTTTTTAGTCACTGTTTCTATCTATTTGTCTAGGAGTCTGGTTGTCTTGGGGAAAAAACCTGTCGCTCTGGTATTTGTGTGCACAGCCCTAGTGCAAGGGAGCCCTGGTCCTTTAGTGGAATCCTTTTTTTTTTTTCATTTGAAATACCAATACCATGCACAAGTGAGCTAAAGGTTTCACACTACACCCCACAAGAGTGTTTTTCAAATGCTGTAACGGCCTTTCATTCTTTAGCTGCTCTGTCTTCATTGCTGACTTTTTTCCCTGAAGCAAAATTCACTAAGGAGACAATTCTAACAGGCATATCATGTATGAAAACATAAAAAATTAATGTTTTTATTTTAACTCCTGACTGTCAATTTGCTTTTCCTAGTGGGGTTCCAACAGTAAACTGCTTCTTTTTTCCTTTCCTAGAGCAAGTTTTATACTCATTTGTAGCAGAGACTGGACTCAAGTTTAACACTGTGAGGGCAATAACAGCCTGCAAACACAACGAAGTGCAGAATGGGTATATTTAGCTGAACTATTACAACATTTAAATTAATAATATGACCATTAAAAAAATATATGAGCTTCCAAAAAAAAAAAATAACGCTACAGATATGATGGGATCTTTCCCAGAAAATATTTATGTGAGAAGATGGTCTTTCCCAGCTCTCTTTTCTATAACGGAGAGGCATTTCCAAGTGCCTGTTACCCAGAAGTGACGTGCTGGCATCAGTGACTAGGGCAGCAGCAGCAACGGGAAGCTGTGGTCGTCGTGTGACCCCTGCTGGCAAGCAATAATTGATACTAAAATGTGAAAGGAAAAGAGGTATTTGTTTGCAATGAATGACACATTGTGACTGAGTCAGTAAACTGCATAAATTATATAATCACAGTAGAAATAGAAGGAATAAGTAAAAGGCCCTGCCATCGTGGAACAGAAGACACAAATGAGTAAAAATTGTCAATTAAAAATGTTAATGGATTGGTAACTGCACTTTATCAAGAGAAGACGAAAGCCTCTGACAGCCCACCTCTGCGCTAGACTTGTCCTGACGCAGTGTGCCCCATGTACTTCACCGAGAGCCGAACCCTCCTGTGATACATGACGTGCTGACAACCCGCCTCCTTGTGCCGCTAAGCTCAGTGCCCGGACAGCATCTTCTGTCCTCAGTGACAATGGTTAATCCGGGCTAGCATCCAAGCTGCTGCACAGGGATGTCTGAAGCAACACATGAAGGCAATGTGTAAGTGCCATTCTTTGACAAGGTTACTGGAGTTTCTTAATGGTTTTGGCACTACTACTGGCCACAATAAATTCAGGCTTCAGTGACACAGAGTTGACATGGTCCAGAACTGACCCCTACTTCCCAGATCGGTCACGCTGCAGTCAATAGTACGCTATAGTGTATTTCATGCTGCACATTTGCTTGAAGCCAAGTAAAACATAGCCACAGAACAGAGTATGCTCCAGCAGACTATCTGTGATTTTATTATTCATTCCTGTTGTTGTATAATAAATATCTTAATTCAGATTACACACTATTCCCCTTGCAAAATGCAGTTGACTTCCAACAGACTCTTAACCAGCTGCATGTTGATAAACTGTCACGCATTTTATTGGTAACTTGTGTTACTAAGGCTGGTACTGACTCATGACCCAGTCCAGTGCTCCTCTTTGATGCTTGAGTCTCTCCCTGCTCTCTGGGCCAGCCACTGAGGCACAGCCCCAAGCTGGAGGCCCTTCCCATGGAGCAGTCAGATGAGATCTCTGCTGTGACTCACAGAGCTATTTTCTTCTCTGTCTGAAACACACACAGGTTAATGACATTCATTCAAAAAAAGACAGTTGCATCTGAAATGTATCTCCCAAGTAACTAGTGACAGGTCAAGATGAAATGGCCTCAGGTTGCATCAGGGGAGGTTTAGATTGGATATTAGGGAAAATTTCTGTACTGAAAGAGTGGTCAGGCATTGGAACAGGCTGCCCAGGGAAGTGGTGGAGTCACCATCCCTGGAGGTGTTCAAAAAATGTGTAGATGTGGCACTTCAGGACATGGTTTAGCAGTCATGGTGGTGTTGGGTTGACACTTGGACTTGATGATCTTAGAGGTCTTTTCCAACCTTAATGATTCTATGCATCTATGAAATAGAAAAGAATACATATAAAAGAGTTAGTCTATCATCTAACTTACATCTGCCATTCACCAGGGAAGGAACAACCCCAGGTGCCAGTATATGCTGGGGGCCATCCAGTGCTGGAAAGCAGATCTGCAGAAAAGGATCTGGGGGTCCTGGTAGACACCAAGTTGAACATGAGCCAGAAATGTGCCCTTGCCACAAAGGAGGCGAATAGTATCTTTTGTTGTGTTAGACAAAGTATTGCCAGCACGTTGAGCAGGTCAGTCCTTCCCCTCTACTCGACATTGGTAAGGTCACACCTGGAGACCTGGGTCCAGGTCTGGGCTCCCCAGTAGAAGAGAGACATAGGCATACTGGAAAGAGCACAGTGAAGGGCCACTAATACAACGAAGGCACTGGAGCATCTCTTATATGAGGACAGGCTGAGAGAGCTGGGACTGTTCAGACTGGAGAAGAGGAGGCTCAGGGGGATGTTACCAAGGTATATAAATACCTGAAAAGAAAGGGTACAAAGAAAACAGAGCCAGGGTGTTTTCAGTGGTGCCTAGTGACAGGACCAGAGGCAATGGGCGCAAACTGAAACACAGGAAGTTCCTTCTGAACACCAGGAAACACTTTTGTACTGTGAGGATGACCCAACATTGGCACAGATTTTCCAGGGAGATTGTGGAGTATCTGTCCTTGGAGATACTCAAAAGTCATCTGGAAACGGTCCTGGGCCACCAGCTGTGTGGGCATTAGCAAGCAAGACTGCGGAGGAGGAGACAAAAGAAGATACAGGCTTTTTCTGCAGGAAGGAGACCCAGCAGTGCTCTGCTTTCCAGTGGTGGGCTGAGAAAGCCTCTTTATCAAAGTGCTGATCTCAGGTGAGCACTTTTGCGTAGCAGTGTTACTTTCTCATTAGCTTTCCCAAGTTTAAGGAAATTCTGATATGACATAGAAACTAAGTGCTGTCTGCTAGAAACTGCTGAGTGAAAGCACTACAAGACAGAGGACATACTGCAAGTAAGACTGGGGAAGGGCCTCATCAAAGGCATCGCTCCTTGAGTGAGTGCCAACAGCTGGAGTAGCAATTTGGATGCAGTGAACTGCATTCAGAATAGAGCCAGCCTTCTGCTCAGAGAGCTGGAGAGATCATGTTGATTTACATCTCGTGTTTCTCTGCTTCCACATCTGCATTTTAGATCTATAGACACTGAATATGTGCTTTCTATAAACAAAATGGACTCTTCATAAAGATGGCTGTGGAGAATTACTTTTATAATGAATGCAAATATATGCCTGGGAAATGTTGGTCTTCTGTGGCAAGCTAAGGGTCTTGGAAGCATTACAGCATTTGTATTGGATTGTGTGTTTAACCAGCTGTTGAATACTATTCTGACACACTATTCGTAGAGTAAATATTTCTTTGTCTTAAACACAGAGGCAAACATTTTGAAGATTTGTGGGCTTGCAGGCTATGACTATTAATGTCTATATTCACTGTAGCTTCTAGCCTTGAGGTTCGTAAATATTTTAGTCAACAAAATACAGGCAAGCAGTATTTGTTTATTTTTTATCAAAACTAGTAGGAAAATTGAACTCAGGAGAGATGTGGCTTGGCTACCCATATCAGGTAAGAGTAGGTTCATTTTACAGAGCGAGTTTATAAAGGAAACGTTAATTCCTTTATTTTGAGAAATTTTTACTAAAGAAATTGTTATTCTCAATCTAGAAAATCCCAGAAGAATAAAAACACATGTAAAAATGATGTGTGTATTGGTGGGCAGAAAGAAGCTAACAGCTGAGGTCAGCTGGACCAAACCCTACCCCACCAGAAGGAACATTGCGGGTTCTCCCACATGATGCTGTGGTGGGGTCACAATCAGCACAGAATATGGACACAGGTGACCATAAAAGCACCGTGACAGGAATCAGCCATCCATGGTTTCTTTTGTCTCTTTTCACACTTTGCACATTTTGCTTTTACAAATGCCTCAACACTTTTAGCTTTTTTTGCTGATTTTAGCACTTTTCCTATCACAACATTTCATGTTGCCATTTCAAATCAATTCCACTCCTCTACACTGGATTCTCTCCTTTTCTGACCTTTTCTTTTCAGAATGAATGAAGATAAACACAAACAGGCATATTACTCTGGGAAAGTGTGTCCCCACGTACAGCTAATCAGCACTAGCAGCAGTACATTGAATTTGCACTTGAAAGAAGAATGTTAATTTAAATTAATTTTCAAGAAAAGCTATGCTTGGAAAACATTTCAGTTCGATTTTCAAGGATATAATAAAGACAGAGTAAGTACTCACTAGCACAGCTCTCTTCTTATCCTTTGCCTCTAAAACAATACAAACTAAAAAGTGCATTGAAATACCATCAGAGGGTGTATATACACCATTGTTTGGCTTGATCCATATTTCAGCCTTAGGTCCTGGTACCCCATCTGCCCATACTGTGTCCATACCTGCTCTTCAACGCCAAGCTCCCACCAAGCTCCACTCACTTCCCCTGAGGATTCAGCCCCAGCCTAAGGGATGTGGGACAGATATCATAAACCTGAAGGGGCAAGGATTCCAGCTCATAAAAATTGTGTGGATATGCACAAAATCTTACTCTTTCCTAAAAGAGGAGGACTTACTCTTAAAATTTATAAACTGATCCAAATATGAAGGATATTTCCATTTCTGCATATATTTTGAGATAAGAATGGGTGTGCAAAGTATAAGTCATTTTTTACCTGTTACTACAAAGCCCATGAAAAAAAAATCAGAGGAGAAGAATTTAAAATATAAATATGGTGATAATTCAGATTGCTGAGGTACCAATTCAGAGAAGCATTTTCATTCAGGCCAACACTGTAAGTCTCATTTAAGGTAGCAGACTTGAGGATATATTTAAATGTTTGTATAAATCAGGACATAAGAGATTAGTAATGTTTATATACTATTTATACACTACATTCTAGGACTGTAGAATACAGGGTTGTTAACAGAAGAATAAAACCCTGGAAACTTTGGGGTCAGCAATTTCCACTGGTGTATCAGTAGCACACAAGCATTAGGCATCCAGAATTTTGTTAGAATACTGAAGGAAATTATAGATACACATATTCTGTATATATGTAGGTCTATACATGTATATAAACATATATGCATATAAAAAAATAAGGAGACAGACAGGTCTCTTCTGGCTGAAGATTTAAAGATATCTTAAATAAACAACTTGGTGACCTGAGCTACTTACTCTCAGCAGCTTGACAGCATCCACCCAGTCTCAAGGTGTAGTGGTGGCTAGAAGTAGAATCTCAGTACAAAGAAATGAAGAACCCAAAGAAATCCAAAATAAAAATAATGACAAGATCCTCAAGAAGGACTTGTGCCATCATTACTGCTGTGCTAGATAGATTAATAGTGATATTATAATAATGGGTTAGGTTAAAGAATCTGAATACAGAATCACAGAATCATTGAGGTTGGAAGGTACTGCTGGAGACCATCTAGTCCAACCCCTTGTTCAGAGCAGGGTCCACTAAAGTAAAGTTGCTCTGAATGCTAACCACAAAGGGTTTGAGTATCTCCAAGGATGGAGACTCCAGAATGTTCCAGAGCAACTTGTACCAGTGTTTGATAACCTTCACAGAAAAAAGTTATTCTTTTGTTTAAATGGAATTTCCTGTACCTCAATTTTTGACCATTGCCTCCTGTCCTGTCACTAGACATCACTAAGAAGAGTCTGGCTCTGACTGCTTGACTCCTCCTCCCTTCAGATATTTATACACTTGAATAAGATCCCCCTGAGCCTTCACTTCTCCAGTCTGAACAGTCCCAGCTCGCTCCGCCTCTTCTCATATGAGAGATGCTCCAGTACCTTAACCATCTTAGTGGCCTTTTACTGGATTCACTCTAGTAATTCCATGTCTTTCTTTTACTGGGGAGCCCAGAACTGGACCCAGAACTCCAGATGTCTTTCACCAGTGTCGAGTAGGGGGGAAGAATCACCTCTCTAAATCTGCTGGCAATGCCCTTCCCAATCAAGCTCGGGATGCTGGAACTATCGTACAACTTTCCAACATTTACAGTATTAATATCCTACAGAAGCAGTTCAAAAAGTCAGTGTCTTAACATGCACTTGACCTTTTATACAGGAAAACCAACTTTTTACATATACAACAGTTATATAACAGAATCCAAATAAAAGAATTCAAGAATGGACAGCTTAAAGAAAAATCCAGTCTCCTCAATAACAAAAATACTTTGTGTTGGAGCAACTGGGAATACACACAAGCCCCAGTTATCTTTAGACAACAGTATCTCATAAAAATCAAACCTGATAGTCCAAGCTACTTATACTATCTAAGATTATACAACTTAAGAAAAACGTCACTCATCAAGAAACAAAATTCTCTCAGTTTTCCCAGTGCTTCTGAAATTGCTTGGTCTGGATAAGTCAAATAAATCTAAATAGTTGAAATAAAATAATAAAACCATAAATCTGATCAGAAAGATCTTTCTTGGAGAAGTCATGGCAGTCCGGTGAAGTTCCCAGCGAATGGAAAAGGAGAAACATAATCCCCATTTTTAAAAAGGGAAAAAATGAAGACCCAGAGAACTACAGCCCAGTCAGTCTCACCTCTGTGCTCAGCAAGATCATGAAGCAGATCCTCCTGGAAAATATGCTAAGGCAAATGGAAAATAAGGAGGTGACTGGTGACAGTCAACATGGCTTCACTAAGGGCAAATAGTGCCTGACAAATTTGGTGGTGTTCTGCAATGGGGTTACAGCATTGGTGGAAAAGCAATGAGCAACTGATGTCATTTACATAGACTTGAGCAAAGCATTTGACACTGTCCCACATGACATCCTTGTCTCTAAATTGGAGAGACATGGATTTCATGGATGGACCACTTGATGGATAAGGTATTGGCTGGATGGTCACAAAGAGTTGCAGTCAATTGTTTGATATGCAAGTGGAGACCAGTGATGAGTGGTGCTCCTCAGGGGTCAGTACTGTCACCGGTGCTGTTTAACATTTTTATCAACAACATGGACAGTGGGAATGAGTGCACCCAGTGACAACACCAAGCTATGTAGTGCGGTTGACACACTGGAGCGAAGGGATGCCATCCAGAGGGACCTCAACAGGCTTGAGAGGTGGGCCTGTGTGAACCTCCTGAAGTGCAACCAGGCAAAATGCAAGGTCCTGCATGTGAATTGGGGCAATCCTAAGCACAAATACAGGCTGGGCAGAGAATGTATTGAGAGCAGCTCTGAGGATAAAAACTTGGGGGTGTTGGTTGATGAGAAGCTCCATGACCCAGCAATGTGCGCTCATAGCCCAGAAGCCCAACCATATCCTGGGCTCCATCAAAAGCAGTGTGTCCAGCAGGGCAAGGGAGGGGATTCTGCCCCTCTGCTCCGCTCTGCTGAGTTCCCACCTGGAGTCCTGCATTCAGCTCTGGAGCCCTCAGCACAGGAAAGACATGGCCCTGTTGGAGCAGGTTCAGAGGAGGGCCACAGAGATGATCAGAGGAATAGAGCAACCTCTCCTATGAGGACAAGCTGATAGAATTGGGTCTGTTCAGGGTGGAGAAGAGAAGGCTCTGGGGAGACCTTATTGCGGCCTTTCATTACCTGAAGGGGGCTGACAAGAAAGCCAGAGAGGGCATGGAGTGATAGGACAAGGGGTAATGGCTTTAAAATGGAAGAGGGGAGATTTAGATTAGATATTTGGAAGAAATTTTTCACCATGAGGCTGGTGAGGCCCTGGAACAGGTTGCCCAGAGAAGCTGTGGATGCCCCCTCCCTGGAAGTGTTGTTCCAGGCCAGGTTGGATGGCGGTCTGAGCAATCTGGTCTAGTGGAAGGTGTCCCTGCCCTTGGCAGGGGGGTTGGAATTTTATGGTCTTTAAGGTCCCTTCCAAGCCAAACCATTCTACGATTCTTTCACTGGGGTGCCAAAATTGGATGCAGATATGGTGCAACATGCACCAAATAAAAGGGAACAATCACTTCCCATGATATATGGCAATGTTTTCTGTATGCTTTCTTGTGTATTTCTACTGCAATTTGCAATGGAGAAATACCCTGAAGAGTGTCAGAAGCTGTGAAATCTCTGTTCTTAGAGCTTTTCAAGACCTGACTGAACTAAGTCCTAACAAACACGTTCTTCTCAGATAGCTGACTGCTTTGAGCAAGGGGCTGGACTAACAACCCCCCCAAGCTTTCTTGCAACCTGAATAATCCTATACTTTGATGGTTCAGACAATTAGATTTCTTCTCTTGTGAAATATGTGTAGTGTTTGGACACCTGAAAGGCTATGCATTCCCATATTGAAAAGAAGATGTTTCTGCAGTTTTGTTGTATATTTCTTACTCTGTTTGTAACTCTGCTGGATCCAAGGGAGCAAGAAATACTCTCATTTGAAAGTGGAAATGCACTCAGAAAATTCACTGATGTTATTCATATTATAAATAATTTCTTCTTTTCCTCAAGAGTGTCAGCAAAAGATGAATAAGCTCTAGTATGTTCATCTGAGGAGATTTTCAATTTTTGCAACCTGACAAAATGGTACACTGGAAAATGTATCAGACCCTTACCAACTGCATCTGAATGTCCTCTGTGTGTCACAGAATTAGTCCTATTCCCACTGATTTTCTCTGCAGTCTTTGGTACTCAAAGAATTAGGTTCATCTTCCCCTGCAGCCCCAAAGTAAGTTCGATATGGAATAGCTCCAGAGATGTACCTCTTTAGCTTGAATCACAGGTGCTTCCTTGAATATGCTTGCTTTTTGGATAGTAATTTCACAAAGATGGAATGTAGAATTTCTAATTATATTAAACATTTTATGAAGAAAACACAGTTAAAGGCTTTTAACAATTGGGTGGAATAGGAAGCTATTCTCTATGGAGAAGAAGGTGTTACAGGAGAAGAAAAGCTTTTATAATGCAATTCAGATCCAAACAATATCCACTTCACTTCAGACTTCACTTCAGTCTTTCCTCCCATGTATTTTGCAGAGCTTTAAAAACAGAAAAATACGTTCAGTACAGAGTAACCTTGGAGTGAAAACTCCAGGACTTCGATTTGGTATCAAAATATCATCATCGTTTTAATCAGTTTTTTGACTAAGTCTACCGAAAGTGAAATTTACAAATAACTTTCCTCTGAAATTCTCCATTATGAAATAAATTGTTTTCTAATTTAAATCATTTAGATAAGGAAGGAAAAGGATTCAAGAGAATCTAGCCAGCCAAAACTGCTAAACTTCACACAGATTTGTCTGGAAAGGCTTTTTGACCTAGTGTCCCTAGAGTAGCACACTGTTTTCTTAAAGATTTGCTAAGTATCTGGTCTGCAGAATAAACAAAATAGTGAATCATACCAATACAGTTTAAGGAGTGAATTTAGACATAGCAGAACTAACTCAAAAAGAAGTATGAAACTCTCAACTTGATAACAACAAAAAACTCAAATAAATGGGGAAAGTTGAAGGATTTTTTTTCCCTTTGCTGTGTCTTCACACACACATAGTACTGACCTGCTACCATAACCTCCAGCTCCACAACTCTGCATTTTCCTCTTGAACTTTTTCCCCCTGCAGACAAGAACCCAAACCTTGCAACTCCTACTTACTTCACTTCCCAGCCATTCCCCCCCAGTCCTTACCAACTGAAGTAGCCACCTGCTTTCTCATCAAAGTAAGACTGTGTCCACATGGTCCTTTTTCAGCAGCTTAACTATACCTATTATAAAAGCTAATTAATGCCATATCAGTGCATTTTTTATATGCTCAAACTGTCACAACCAGATGTGAAATTTTAAGTTAGTAGCAGGCAGGTAAAGCCACATTAAATTCTGGATATTTCCACTGTTCAAGCCAATAATCAACATTAGCATTTCTGATCTTCATTACAGCAGAGAGGTTCCTCTCCTTTCAGTCTGAAGCAATGGAATTGACACCAGCCGCAGTATCGTAGGCAGACAGAAGATTAGCATATATGCCACTTAGCTTTTTCTTAGAATCATAGAATAGTTTGATTTGGAAGGGACCTTTAAAGGGCATCTAGTCCAATCCCCTTGCAGTGAGCAAGGCTGTCTTCAACTAGATTAGGTTGCTCAGAGCCCCATCCAGCCTGACCTTGAATGTTCCCAGGGTTGGGGAGTCTACCAGTGCAGGTACGATAACAACAGGTTTGTCTGTGGACAGACAGCTTATGACAAAGTACATTTAACTCCTGGCATGTCATTGTCAGGCCTCTGACCGAGGGAAACGATGTGATGTCAAAGTGAAATGCCTTCTGTCGCAATTACTCCTTGCTGAGCAAGAAGAGATTCAGCCTCACATACCTCCTCAGAGCTATCATCCTTATTTCTGAGCATGTGGGTTCTCATGCTACCCTGTGAGACCCCAGCCCCATTTGGTAGCCGTGTGTGTGTCAGTGTTCACGCTACAGGCAGTGTCTGTGTGTACAAGCCACAGCCAGGGCAGCCCAAGAAGGACATCTGCCCTGAAGAGATAATCAAAGAGGGCAAACATTTACAGAACAGAATCTTCCTCCTTAATCTGTGTTTGCACAAGGGGCTCGGAAGGGAGGATTCATGGTATCACCTTTCGTTGAACACAGTCCTTCTTTCAAATAAGCTTGTGAGGCAGAGCCATCACCCTGACATCCCGCCCCAGGCACCACGATGCTGCCTTGGTACAGCAGTCCGTGTACGTGCCAGGGCACACCGAGAGGCCACGGACCTAAGTCCTTTCCTGCATGGGAGCAGGAGAAGCTGGCTCTGGTCTCAAGCCCCTGGCTTCCCTGTGGGGTGATCAGGAAGGTGAACAGCTCCAAACGCTTAACAAACAGGAGCAAATGGGGGAAACGCAAAGAAACAGTTTTTAAAAGCAGTTTTTCGAAGTGGTTTGCAAAGTCTCTCTCTTCTTATTTATTTTTATCCGCAATGGCAGAGGCCAAAGATTGAAAGAGGGAAGTGTCATCAGGGAGTGACTGGAGACCAATAAATATTCCGTATTAGAAAGCAAACAAGCCAAAACAAGGTGCTTTTTGTTCTGTGAATGTTCCCTGTAGGTCTCATTAACTATCAGAAATTAAGCAAAGAGATAAACATTTTCCACAGTGGCTCTTGCTGCTGGGAGCATTCACATTGATGTCACCGTTTCTGAAGTGATTCAGAGCAACTTGCAGGCAGCAATCAGACGAACTTTCCACTAACAATAATACAGTCTGCTGTCATTTTACATTTTAATTATGTTCCCTGCGCTGCAGCAGTGCTCGGCCCGTGTGACCTTCCTGGTACTGAAGCGTCAGACAGAAAAGCCCAGGCATGGCTTTTATGTTTGTTTTTGATGAGTTCTCACAGTGGCCTTGCTCACCCTGGGGAGAAACGGGCTAAAACTTGCCCTTTGCTGTTACCGCTCTTTAAACTCCATCTCTGCTAGCAGCCTTGGGAACACTCAGGTAGACAGTTATTGTTTCTAAGACCGAGCCATGCTCTCTTCCAGCTCATCTCTTCTGGCACTGGGATAAGAGAGGAGTTATGCTGGCACACCTCTTTTATTTCATATTCCACGCCTCTGAGGCACAGATGCTCAAAAGCACATCACTGGCTAATGCAGTCCGAATAGACACCCTGGCAGTCCCAGGAGGGGCCCAAACATTTTTGAAAATCCACATAAATTACAGAGGCTGAATGCACAGAGGTCAAGTTGAATGCAGCTATGAGTACAGGATTCTATCCCGTGGTAAATTCAGTCCCCCTGCGCTTACAAACGGAATACCCTTCACAAAATGAAGGGGCTACCAGCCCAGCTAAGAAACAGCTCAACAACTACGTTCTTTATGGCATTCAGCTCTTGTGCTTCTCACTGGGCCTGATGCTAGTGCTCCACAGGGAAGCTGATCGTGAACAGTTTTCATCAGTGAAAAGAGAACAGCAGGATGATGTCACTGTTTAGAGCAGGGCGGCAATAAACAGAGAGGCAGATGCTCTCTATTAACCCCACCACCACCACAGGAAGGGAAAAAGGAGGAAAAGGGAGAGAGACTTACAAATTGGAAATTAAAACAGCTTTACTAATAATACTGATAATATAGGAATAAAAAAAATAAACAAAACCAACGGTGAGTTTCCCGGAGTTGGGTGCCGGGCGCTGGTGTCTCACCAGCCACTGCCGAGTAGCACCGGGAAGTCCCAGACTGGCCTTGGTAGCAGACAGAAACTGGACTCGGGGATGCACAGATCGGGATCTGGATCAGGATCGCAAGCAGAACAGGGAGCAGGGTCCTCTTCAGAATGCGGCCACGGATGAAGAGAGCGAGACCCTCGTGTTCTCCCAGCTTTAAACTGAGCATGGCATGGAATACCTTGCTGGTCAATGTCGGGTCACCTGTCCTGTCCGCCCCTCCCTGCAAGTGCAACCCCTGCCGACTCCTCACTTGGGGGACATAAGAGGTCTACTGGTGACCTTGGCTGCTACAGTAATAATTATAAATATATATAGAAATATATATAAATATATAATAAAATAACTATTTTTCTGCATTCCATGCCTACCATTAGCTCAGTGTAACTATAGACATTAGGTGTTACCAGCTTTGGAGCTAACACTATCTGTAAAATATGCAGCCAGCTTCAGAAAAATGCAGTTACTTAGAAGAACTTAGCTGTAAGGAAAATTCACTAAAAGAGAATCGGTTCTGTTTTGACCAAAACCAGGACAGATGAGGAACAAGAATCTAGAGCATAGAGTCACTGTGTATAAGATCAAATCACACAAGTTAGCTGCTGATTTTCCATTTCTCAGCATGTGGCAAAATGCAGGAGTATTAGTGATCTACACATTTTTAAGAGGAAATAAAATGCACATGCTGAATTACGTGAGTGTGGCAGTAGCCCAGTTAATATGTCATCTCTGCTATATCAATTAATCTATTATAAGCAATAGAAAAATTTTATCTCTCTGAAAAATATAAATAAGCCTATCAGAATGAATTTTCGTCACAGTGCTCAAAGAATCTATTAAACAGGATGAAAGCTGAATCTGGAAAGGTCTGCTCTTCTATTGATGTGGGCACAATGCTCTCACCAATGCTAAGAGAGCTGTGTCCCTCTGATAGCCTGGCTTCACTTTGGGTTTGCTGTTACAAGTCATATAGCCAAGATCAGTAATTCTTCTGCAAAAGGACAATTTAACAAACTTTGTGTAACTGGCTTTAAACTTGAAAGAGCTATATTTGAGTATCGCTGAAATCAGGAGTTTAGAGCAAATACCAAAGGAAACTAATGCCTACGATCTCTATTAGCTGCCAAAGGACTGGTCTTGGTTTTGTCTGTTTGCAGCAATGAGGAAGTGAGCAGCGAGAATTTTCTTAACACTTTAAAATCTAAGAGAAGTTTGCAGTCCAATTTTATTTTCACAATCTGAGCCAGAGATTTATAAAGCCCTATTATAGTATGGCTTTATAAATAATAGAGCTTTAAAAGTCCTGTAAGCTGCATTCTAAAATAGCTTGGAGTGATTTCCTGCGGGAGAGGGCTGCGGCAGAGGCAGCTCTGACACTGACTGCTGGATATATTTTTAAACTGGTAGGTGCCTGTGTCTTGCTTGTGCAAACAGGTGGAAGTTACGCAAAAAAAACCTGCAATGCAACCAGCTGCTACCCAGAGCATGAGGACTGTGACGCCACTTTTGCTTGAATCTTTAGCTGAAGAATTGTGCTCTCAAGGCAAACTTGACTGGCAAATTGTTGGGAACCTCTGAAGGGTTTTTTTCAGGCAGTGTGTTCTCATCACACACTAAACCAGAGTACAGCAAAATGTGTAACCACAAGGGATGTGCTCTCTTCTCCACCTGGAAATGCCCAGCTCAGTACATTGGGCTGGAATGGTCTTGTGGTATTTCCTACCCTTTTGTCTTGTTTCTTCAGGATTTACTTATCACATAGCTCTTTGTCCCACGTAGTTGCACACACCAGTAGGCTGTCAGGATAGTATATTGTTGGATATGCTCCCTCCAAGGAAAGAAAACAGTAGAAATAAAGATTTCAGCAGGGTCAGGTTCTCATTATTTGGAAAATTTAAATCAAAGCAAGTTGGCAGCAGTGAAAGCAGACATAGCAGCAGGAATGCTCCACTGTACAAGACTTTCCTCTCCCTCAACAGCTAGCCACACAGCCCTTTCTTCTCATTGCATTCACCTCCATCTTTCTTCTTGCTGCAAGGGAAAAAAGGAAGGAAACTACTATTAAAACTCTTGTGTGGGTAGAGGCAGAATCAATGGCAGAGTCTAGTATCAGATACCTAATGTCCATCTATTGACTACAGATGGAATGAGTCTACTCGAAGTCCAGCATTACCTATGTAAGTAAGACCTGAGGCTACTGAACACTGACTAATGATGAGGCTTGTTATTGCACCTCCCTCTGCAGTAAGTGGACAGACGAAGAGATTGAAAGAGATGTTTCCAAAAGGACAATATGTATGTTTTTGGACGGGAAGATAGGAGGAATCACCTAGAGGCATCTAGCTCTCCCCAGAGTCTGTACAGTGCACATAAGCAATAAGTTAGGCTTCATGCCTAGGTTAAATTATGTGTGATAAATCTAACACTAACCCTTGTTAATGTCTTCAAGATCCCTTTCAAACTTTCTGCAGCTAAGTAACAAATACGCAAAGATCTCTCTCATCCTCTTGTGGACTGCAGATTGGAACAGAAACCATTCTTCACCTGCCTGGACAGGATGAAGAAATGGGCTGACTGGAATCTCACTGAGTTCAACAGGACCAAATGCAAGGTCTTGCATCTTGGATGGAACAACCCCATGCACCACTGCAGGCTGGGGGCCAACTGTGTGGGCAGCAGCTCTGCACAAAAAGATGCAGGGGTCTGGTGGACACAAGCTGAACATGAGCCAGCACTGTGACCTTGTGGTGAAGCAGGCCAGCCACATCCCTGGCTGTCTTAGCAAGTACAGACTAGGCGAGTGATGCTTGCTGTATTCAGCAACATGAGATTGCATTGCAGCACTGTATCCAGTTTTGGGTTGCCCAGTACAAGGACATGGATGACCCTGGAGCAAGTCCAGTGAAGACCACCAAGCTGGTCAGGGGATGGAGCACTGGATATATGAGAAGAGGCTGAGACAGCTGGCTCTGCTCAGCCCACGGAATAGATGGCTCAGGGGAGAATTTATTGCTGTCTGCCACTACCTGATCAGAAGACAGAGACAAGATGGTGTCAAACTCTTCTCAGAGGTGCACAGTGACAGGATGAGAGACAACAGGAACAAGTTGCAACATGGGAAATTCTGAGTAGATATTAGGGGAAAAAACTTCCATGAAGGTAGTTAAATACTGGAACAGGTGCCCAGAGAGGCTATGGGATCTTCATCCTTGGAGGTGGTGAAGACTCAACTGGACATAGCCCAGAGCAACCTCATCTGAGCGGACCTTTGAGAAGGGAGTTGGATTAGATGACCTCCAGAGGTCCCTTCCAAACTAAAATACTTGGTGACTCTGTGTTTCTATGAAAACTTCTGTACACAGGAAAAAAAGAAGAGGATCTAGAAAACTTCCTGCTACTATGCAAGGTAAATGCTGGAAACACAACTCTGTCATGCCTGAAAAGTGTCAGAGAGGGAATACAAACATGCAAGTGTTCCACATAGCAAAGAAACGCAGGACTTCAAGTAATATATCAGAGAGAATATGCATACAGATAAATGAAGAAAAGATTTTGCTTTTAACCTCAGAAAACACAAAATATTGGTCAAGATTTTCTTCAGCTTCTGTCCTAGTACTGGACATACCAACTTTTTGCATATTTTTAAAACAAAATTAAAAAAACCAATTGCTATAATAGAAAACTATGAATAGCAGTTCTTCAAATGTTAACATATAAAATGGAACCAAAACCAAATTGTAAGTGATTAAAAAGGGGAATAGAAACCTAAGACATGAGAAATAAAACAGTTCTTATCAAAAATTGGTTGAAGATGTTCCCCTTTTGAGACACCTGTCTTCTTTTAAAGAAAGCCTATTTACAAAGGCCCTGGAATTAATGACATTACAATGTTTTGCACAAGAGCACAACTGAGTTCTGCAGCTTTCAGCTAGCAGTATATTTTTGGCAAAGCAAAACCTGTAAAAAATGAATTTAATAACATACAACTGTCACTCTTCTAGAAGATGATTTTTCAGTAAATAAAAAGATAGACGTACTAATATTTACGAATTGGCAGGAGCACGAGTTTGACAGTCCTTTATCACACTGCTGCTAACAAAATCTATTCAGACAACCCATTTTAAAAACATTATATTGAAATACAACATTCCATTTCCTTTCAGGCAAATGACGAAATGATTCTGTTTAACATCTTTTTGTACTCCATCATGAAGCAGGTCATAATTCTCCTGTACACCTCTGAACAAGGATGAATACATAATTATATGTAGGTAACACTTAAAAGAATGATATCTAATAAAGAGAGTAGAACAGATGTGCCTCCAGCAGTACCTGCTCTTTACGACTAAGTGATGGGGAGAGTGGCCCTCAGTCATTACAGAAGCTAGATGCCCAGCTCACAGTATTTCAGAGTATTCAGCACGCAAATCGCTTAGGAACTCTTGAAAATCCCCACCTCATTTTTAGACGTTCTATGTCTTCTTTGGAAAACCAAACCAGAGGCAGGTTTTGGGATAGCGAGCATAAAAGTGGCCCAGATCCCAGTGACCCTTCAGTAATTGCACATTGGCCAGAGATGCTAGGAATGGGGAAGAAACAATAAAAGCAATTTCAAATGAAAATTATTCAGGTGGGAACAATAGAAAGCTGAAGCACTGAAAGAGTTTACAAAAACAATAGCAAAAAAAATCTGTGCTTTTTTGCTTAATCTTTTTCTAATATTCCCCATATTTACATCCTCCCATCACTGACATTAGTCCACTCTGGCTTATATAATCTTTTTACAGTTTGTAGTCATGGCAGACTTTTGTGGTCCAGGAGAAAGGAAGCTTGGAAAAAACAATATTTTCTTGGAGTACTCATCTCCAGAAAGAGACAATTCATTTATGGGTTGTCACAAACTTCCTGTGTCAAGCCTTGTGTGTGACAACTGCTGTGTAGTGCCAGCAGTGTGTGTTGGTAGATTCTGTTTTCATAACTGCAGAGAGTTTCGAAGTATAAGTTATCTCACCACCTTCCTGCCACCTGACTATGAATTACCCTTTCACCATGTGTAATGGTACTTCAGATGCCACTTTTTTTGTCAGACGTGAGAAGCTGCTTCTTTCCTTTTCGGAGTTTGGGTCACAGTCAGAGAACAAAGAGTTTGATACACTGTGAAGAAAGCAGCTGGTCCAGCAATCTTCAGCAGGAGGTGAAGAGTGGCTCCACATTTGAGAGAAGGTTGCTGTGCAGTATCGATCTCCAGCAGCTCCCCTTTTTGTGACAGAGAATGGCGCAGTGGTTAATGTGTTTCACAAGATGGCATCCTGCAGACCTTTGCTGATCTTTCCCTGTAATATTCAAGAACAACTGCAAGGAAAACCCTGATGGCAAGACCAGGCATTTGCAGCCATGGGTATGTGTGGTGGGGGGCTCAGAAGCTGAGGTCACTTGCAGAAGAAGGCAGCAGAGTACTAAAATATGGTGAAGCAGCTGAAGTAACCGCATATGGGATGACACAAGAAGCTGTTAGTGGGCTACTACCTAACTTCCCTGTCTAAAAAATAGGTGACTGAGCTGGCAGTCTAAACATTTTCTCTAGTCAAGACAGAGCAACTGGCACCTCCACACAATGAAGAATAGCTGTGATGACTAAGTAAGATTAGCTGCCCAAGTTCAGCTGAGATGGATCCCTCCCTCTTTCCGGCGCTGAAACAGCAGAGGCAGCTTCGTAGTCGCATTGGCAATAGGTGCTGGCAGGGCAGCCTCAGTGGACAGCCTCTCCGTGGAGGTTGGAGCTTCCCACCAAGTATTTGTCTACTGAGATAACACTTTGTGCCAGCCCTGAAGTCCGAGGAAAGAAAATGACGAACAGCTCCCCCAGATGTGCAGTCTCCTCCGCAAAAATCACTCTGACAAGCAAATAGCCTGTTAAAATAAAAGCTCTCACCTGACAATGAGTGCTTTGTGGTGCTGGCGATGTTTTAACAAACTGTGGCAAGAGCATTACATGAAGATTCAAAAGGAATTTTGCTCAGTCTGCCTGTCAGCAGGTCAGATGGACCTCATGAGGAGAAGACAAAGGCTGCCTTCGGTAGGAGAGGGGTAGGCGGGAAATCCTTCCCAGAGAATGTCAAACATCGGCCAGCCCGTGCAGAGACAAAGCTAGGTAAAACTGTGTCCCCTGTTTGTTCTGGTTTTACAGCAGAAAGACAGACCCTGGCACACTCAGGCTAGACTCTGCAAACACTGAGTTCAGTGAGGAGGGATTATGCCCAGTTACATGGATAACTTGATGTGTTGCTTTTTCCTGGGGGAAAAGAAGCCTGGATAAGGTAACTGGTGAGGGGCAACATCCTCCCGGGAGGCCCCCACCTACCCCCAGCCAGGGCACAACCCAGCAAGTTCTGGAGCAGTCGCATCCAGTTAATTTGAGACTTGCTCTTCTTCTGAACAAGGTCTCTTTTACTCTTGGGTGGTAAATCCTGAATTTCCATTGGGAGGACATTGAAAGTATTAAGGAGCAGTAAGGGCTAGTGGCTCCACGAAGGAAGGTGAGTCAGGAGCCAAGTGTGATAGCAAGGTGGCAAGAGCCGTGATCTGGCCACCACAGAGCCAGGAAGCTGAGCTAGCAAGTCAGGGCTGGGATCAATTCAGGAGACACTGACCAGTGTCAGACACCGTCCAGTGATCATCCAGCAAGCCCACAGTGATGAGGTAGGTCTGAGGTGAAGCCAGAAAGCCAAGCCAGCCAGTCTGGGTCAGAAGCAAGCTGATCCGAGAGCAGGCATGGACACAGCAGCTACACATCTGTGACAGGAGCACAAGTGCCAGTGGTCAAACCTCAGCAGCTCCTAAGGGAGAGGCAGGCCCTTGGTCCTGGCTTTCTTCACAACAGGTGATCATGGTTCCCAGTTTAACTCTTCAGAGGAGAAATGGTCTGTTCTTGCACATGCAAACACAAACACACAAATACACGTGAATATTCATGCTCACACATACTTCGCAAACCCCCAAAGCAGATTTTTTTCACTCTCTTAGGATGTGAAACTCACAACAGAGACTCACAAAGACAAATAACAAATCCTGTACATATTTTCCTCACTATCTGGAACTACCTTTGGGCAATGACCCAGCAGTGAGCATATACTCAATTTTACGCATGGATGGTCCTAGCAACATCTGTATTTCAAGCTTTTATCCAGGTTTTAAGTCTCAAAACAACTATGCCTGGAGCTCCCAAAACAAAGCCCTCTCTTTTGCGTGGATCTAGAGTACAGAAACGGGTGGAACTGGAAACGAAGCTAGAAAACTTGAAAAAGAAGCCTGCCCAGTGTTGTACGATCATAGTTCTCATCAATAGTGTTTCCATTCAATCTCCAAACAAACAAATGGTAGGCGCTGTCTATTTAGGGAGCGCTGATGCATTAAGCAGTCTCGCTTGGAAGTGTTTTGTTAGAGGGATCGCATTATAAGCTGTCCAGTCGATTCTGCAGAACCACGCTTCCACGTCTTTAAGCGACTCTTGCTTATGTAAACACCTCTTCATTCTGTTATTTGTTTGTGTAGTCTTACTAAAATTTTTAATATTTCTTCCTCTCTGAAATGTCTGGGTACAGCCTGAAGACTGTGGCACAGCTAGCAAAATTGATTAACTGAAAATATCCAATGTTTTAGCCATTCTGAAGATCATAACTTGCATCAGGTAAAACTGTTCAAAACAGCGAGAAAACCACAATCTGATTCAAACACCACCAACTTCTTCCAGCCCACACAATCCCAATGGTTTCTGGCTGAAGTGTTGAGACTTTCTCCTAGGAGAACATTGCTTTTAAAGTGCCTTTCTGACTGGACTTTCTAGAATATTGTTATCATTATTGTTATTGATATTTTGCTATTGAAAAGCCCCATCAAGAAAAGCACCTCTTTCTGTCACATACGGAAGAACCATGCAGGGATGTGAAGAATTCATTAAATTGCAATTGATTGTAAATATAAGCCCAGAAAGATGTTGCTCTAGCACCTAAGGGCAAAGACAACAAGGGAAAGAAGTGGAATTAATCTGATATAGAATAGGTACTTTTGTATTTCCAGATTTACTCTGGGAATTTGGGGAACTATAAACAAACAGGCACAACAAGTATAGAGGCTAGAACTGATTTTCCCTAACCATAAGATAGAGATTTACAAAAAGAGTAAGAAATACATCCAGTTTCCTAGTAAGTCAAGAAAAAAGCAACTTTGAAAATGCTCGATTCACTTGCTAAAAAGACTGACATACTTTTCAGAAAATCTTAATTGCTACTTTATTGATATTTATCAGGAGTACTAATATAATGGGTTATATGCTAAGTTGATACCAATGGGGTACAGCTCCACTGACTTGACCAGGACTATTTACCCTCCAAGATTTGAACCACTTTCTTTTTGTTATTTACAAAAATATCAAACATTGGAATTCATACTATAGCAAGCTTTTCTGTAACAAGCATGTATGTCATCAGAGTAACATTAAATAACAGCCTATGCTACCTTAATTAAACAAAATACAGTGCTGGGTACCGTGAGCTGGAAGCAAGAATCAAGATTACATAGGTCTTCATATAGGATGATGATGCTCTGCATTGTGGACAAGCTTTTTATAAATCTTGCATCTCACAAAGCACTGTTTTGACTGTGAAAGTTTAAATGTTCTCATTAACCATTTGTGCTAGGCAGTTTATTACTTTATGTTATTACCCTAACAGCCATTCAAGGCAGAAATGGCACAGGTGCTTTATGCTGTATTATAATAATCCTACCATTCCAGATGTCAAAACCAATTATTCATGTGTACTCTAGGTGATTGCAACTGATTGACTCAGGTAGGGATTTTGAAAACGCGCTCAAGAGCTCAGTCAAAAATAGATGTTGATGATTTGTTGCTGAGTTACAAAGCACTTTTCACAGCTTTCAGGATGCTGCGCAAATACCTTAGAATAATACACATTCAAATCAACCATGCATACTCCAGCAATATTTAAGTTTCACCCTACAGATATTAAGCTGATTCATTTGAAAAAGTAAATAAATTAGAAATTACCATTAGGAGTAAATCAAAATCTTTAGCCAGAATTCACTCTGGCATTTCTTCTGCAGCAGAATTTCGTAAGATTGATTTAAATAACTTCAGCGCAGTGTGAATTAGTGTAAGTATCAGGCAGAATTTGGTGGCTGACGCTGAAGGCTGAACAGTATCTCGGGAACAGCTGGTACAGAGCTTCCATGCCCCGTTCGCACTGGCACATTGTGGCTTTAGAGCATGTGTTGCTTTCCATCCACTCTGCACTTTTACATACCTAATGCAAATTCTGGTCCAAGTATGACACAAAATTTCTGCCTCCTGTCCAGCCACTCTGATTTGCATTCTCTCCATCAGCAAAAGTGACTGGATAGCAAATGGACTGTACCATGTTAACACTTCGGCTTCCCTGAAAGATGTTTTTTGGACTTATGTTTGTGAATGAAACAATACAGATTTCCTCCCATGTTTCACAAAACAATTTTCATTAGGATAACAGCATGAGCGGTGAATTTGCTAGAAGTAAGGAGTGCAAAAGTCTCATGTAATGAAATACAGCAAAGTACAGCAAAATACCAGAGCACTAACACTAGAGATGTTAAGTGAGGTGAAAGAATAAATCTCATAAAGCATAGCCACAAACATTCTGCCTGTGGTCTTGTAGAAAATGATCTCTTCTCTTCCCTTCTCCCTTTGGACCCTTGTCTAGCAATAGATACTATGTAAAGCTTGCAATACAAGCTGCTGTACAAAGATCGCACTAAAACTACAGCTCCAGTGAAGCACAAGAATTTTGACATTACTGAACTATGGGCAGTGAATCAAATGGAAAACAAATTAAAACAAGTTCTTTCAGCACACTGAGGGGTTCATACATTTCCTTCCTGACTGATGCTGTTAAATGTTGAATTGCAAATTCTATTTGTCTTCTTATTTAGATCTGTTTATGGTTTCACCGTACATGAAGTTTTTCACAGGGAGAAAGAAATATTGCAACTGCATCATTTAAGAGTTTAAAGTTTGCATTGTTAGTGCACTTAAAACCAGAACAGGTTACTGGGACATGGCTCTGAGATGCTATATTGCATTGGAGGGTTACACTTTTGTAACACAGGCCATGTGGGAGACCTCTGTTGATTTTAGGCTCCCTGTGAGCACTGGGTTTGATACCTAATTATCAAGTCTCAGCGAGATCAGGAACAAAATCAAAATGAAATGTACAATGAGATAAACTGTAGGGTCTTTAGGCAGGTAAACGTCCATCTGAAGGTCCCTTCAGATACAACCGCAATGCCAGTCTTCCACTGTTGTATATACAGGAAGACAAATATTTCTGCAGTATTTCTTCCTCCTCCACAACTCCCCTTGGTAACAGCATGTAACCAAGTGTTTAAACTAGGAAAGGGCCTATATTTAGTGTGGTTGTCTAAGGAAATTAAGCTTGTGGAGTCTGGTTGTGTGTTTGGTGCTCCCATTAAGTGTGGGTTTTGCTCTCCATTAGGTACCAAAAATTACCCTAGTAAGGGGGAGGAAGAAGGGAAGAGATGATGAGAAACAGACACTGGAAACTGAGCTCCTTCAGTTCTGTTGTGCACTGGATTACTTGCTTCTCCTGTTTTCATTGACAGATGGTCTTATTAGACACAGTTTTCATCCTGAATGAGATGACTGTAACACTTGTGCCTTTGAAGAGTTACTTAGAAGTACGTCACTGAGAAATACCTTATCCTGTGCCCCTTTGGGAACTGAAGGACTAAGGCTGCCTTTGGACTGTGTCCCTGGCTTTCTCTCCCCGAGGCTTCCTACAACTCCAAATCATCCTGAACCTGCTACGTACTCCACAAATTACAAGCTGAGGTGAAATAAGAGTCACCACCGCACAAGTCAAAGCAAGGTTTTCTAGTTCTCTAAGTCAACTTCTGACACCTCAGGAAAACAAGTTATGTGTGATTTTGGGGACAAGTGGCTACATTTCTGTCAGGCTGTATCCCCAAAATGTGCCTGGAATACTTGATGTCTTATGAAAGCTTGAACCTCCCAGAACAGAATTATTCAAACTTCACTTTGCATTTTTGTACCCATCTTTTTACACAGCTTGTTTATTCAATCAGTTAGTTTTATGCAAAGTATAGTTCACTGCAGAAAGACACATTCTTTAATCCTCTCTTATCCTCTATCACGGCCCAAGCCCTCCAGGGTTTCCTCAAAATACTACGTGACAACTGTGCTGTGTGCCAGCTCACAACCTACGCTTATCTCTCCTTGCGCAGTAAAAGTGTACTTAGTACAGGCTTTAGCAGCAACACCTTTTTATAATGCTTATCACTGATATACCAGGGCCCTTTATTCACAGCAGCTTTGCTGTATTCACTGCTGCCAGTCACCAGCAGAAATACCACACTCCAGGAGCAAATACTTATTTCACCGTGAGGCAGCATGGAGAGATTTATTTCTCGCTGGTTTGTATGACAGTTCTCGCTGCCTAAACCACCGTTACAACAGCATTGGCCATCTGAGAGGGATCTGTATTTCTTGCTTTTGCAATGGCCCCTCCGAGTGACTGCAGAGACACAGAGGCACTTTGTTCAAAAACACTGACTACTTGCACGGCTGCACCCCATTCATTCCCAGCAAGGGGACCCCTGAGCTGTCAGCGCCGAGCAGGACATCTATGGCACTAAAGATACTCTCTTATGCCACTCTCCAGACAGTATGAAGATGGGATCCCAGGCACAGCATGCCTGTCAAGATTCCTGCTGAGCAGCGGACAGACAGGCTTTTCCCTCCTCTGCCCCACAGAGACAGGCCTGCTATGGCCAGGCAGCGCAGTGCTGCAGACTCTCCTGCTGTTACCTGGCATGCCATGTACAGCTGGGCACTGGGGGCTTAGATCTGTCCCCTCACATGGCACTGTTCATCAGGCATGCTCCCTGCCTCCTGTGCAGACGCAGCGGTGTCTCCTGTTAGAGGAAAAACCTGGGAGGCCTTCAAATGGATGCTTTTAAACCACAAGAGACCTGCACAACTAATATCTTTGAGGGGAAGAGAAAGATGGTTTCTCAAGATGGTAACTCAAAAGTACTCTCATTCCTCTGCTCTCCCTCAGAAAAAGTAGAACTATGAATGAAATAAAGTTGGTGTAGTCCACCTGGAAACATAGCTGGGCAGCCTCCCTGCCAATGCCAGGACCACTTGCCCACTCCCAGTTGCATAGCTGCTCTTGCAAATCCCAATGAAGCCCTTCTCAAAAACGTGGGAATTACGCCATCCCTCTTCGGGGTACCATTCCTAGGCAATAATTCCCTGTCTGCAAGTTCCAAGACTGTACAGGAGACACAGAAAGACAAATGGGTCAGCATCAGTATGGGAAAAGTCATATACTACCTGTAAAGAAGTGATAAATGATGCTCTCATCTCTATGGCAACTGGTAACTTTGACTCAGTCTCTTCCCCATTGCAATGAAAGGAAACCTCATTGCAGCACATCACCACTCAGCCCTATTTTCTTTCTCACTTGTCTGCCCTTTTGCCTCCGGTGTCATTAGCTTTGCTAGAGGAAGGCACTCATGTAAAGCCACCTCCACCTCCTTAGTTCAGCCAGAGCAGCACTGTCCCTCACTCCGCACCAGGACAGAAAGGCCATCCCTGGCTGCACTGCCCCGGCCGGACAGGGTATCACAGAATCACAGGATGGTGGGGGTTGGAGGGGACCTCTGGGGATCATCTAGTACAACTCTCCTGCCGAAGCACAGTACACTTAGAGCAGGCTGCACAAGACCTTGTCCAGGCGGGTCTTGAATATCTCCAGAGAAGCAGAATCCACAAACTCTCTGGGCAGCCTGTTCCAGTGCTCCGTCACCCTCAGAGAGAAGAAGTTCTTCCTCATGTTCAGGTGGAACTTCCTATGCTTCAGTTTGTGCCCATTGCCCCTTGTCCTGTCGCTGGGCACCACTGAAAAAAGCCTGGCCCCATCCTCTTGACACCCACTCTTAAGATATTTATAGGCATTTATAAAGTCCAGTCTCAGCCTTCTCCTCTTCAGGCTAAACAAGCCCAGCTCCCTCAGCCTTTTCTTGTAGGAGAGATGCCCCAGTCCCCTCCCCTTCCTCATAGTCCTCCGCTGGACTCTCTCCAGTAGCTCCTCATCTTTTTTGAACTGGGGAGCCCAGAACTGGACACAGTACTCCAGATGGGGCCTCACCAGGGCAGTGTAGAGGGGAAGGAGAACCTCCCTCGACCTGCTGGCCACACTCTTCTTAATGCACCTCAGG
>Ga0065711_1029432_pt1 | contig 36227 bp, 12 predicted proteins | sample Hoacrofraction12_FD_59098 | JGI IMG/M metagenome (GOLD analysis project Ga0065711, IMG submission 59098) | Hoatzin crop microbial communities from Cojedes, Venezuela - Epithelial fraction 12 v2 (version 2) | ecosystem: Host-associated > Birds > Digestive system > Esophagus > Crop | place...
CCCAAGGTCCTTTTCTGCTGGGCAGTTTTCCAGCCACTCCTCCCCAAGCCTGTAGCGTTGCATGGGGTTGTTGTGACCCAAGTGCAGGACACAGCATTTGGCCTTGTTGAACCTCATACATTCGACCCTGGCCCATTGATCCAGCCTGTCCAGATCCCTCTGCAGAGCCTTCCTACCCTCAAGCAGATCAACACTCCCGCCCAGCTTGGTGTCATCTGTAGACTTACTGAGGGAGCACTCAGTCCCCTCATCCAGATCATTAATACTAGTTCATTTAAAAACTTTACTGAACTATTCTTGACTTCCTATCAGGTATTCTTGATTTCTATTTAAGAAAAAGAAGATTTTTCCAAAAGTGAAATTTGTATGTTTTGTTATCAGAGCTGAGATAATAAAATCTTATCACTCCAAACAAAGGGCAGAGGAGCACTCATAAATTCTGGAATGAAGGTTCAGGGCAAATAACAAACTGCCACCCTATCATCTGTGGCTGCAGTCTGTGGGAAGATATTTAACTATCCCTACGTGACATTTATGTGGGCAAAATATCGGAGCTTTTCTGCACTGATGAGCTGGGGAAGAGCTATGACCTCTCACAGGGAAGAGACAAGATCAGAGAGGGAAAAATGAATCAGTCATTTGCTCCAAGTGCAAAGTTCTACAGCACAGAGTACCAAGGAGTCAGCCATACAAAACCATGAAAGCCACAGGCACATCCTTACTAAGTGCCACAGAAATGCTGTTGGGAAGCAAGTCACACTGCTTGTGATGGTACGGGACAGCCAAGCTACAACCAAACTCACCTTCTTTAAAAGCACAGACCCCCTTTACTGTGGTGACAATCTCCATGTGCCACCTGCAATGCACAGCTAAGTAGTCCATATTGTCTCCAGCAGACAGCAAAGGTAGGCATTTGTTATCGTAGTTAAAATGATCTTTCCCTTCCTTTCAAGGCTCCTTACATTTGGCACTTGCCCGTGCTGCTGGTGACTTCTACGTGCCCACAGACACAAGCTAGAGCTCCTCCCTGCAGCAGAGCAAAGCATTTTATACACAGCAGTATTCCCTGCAAATGCCAAGGAACAGTGGCATAGCCAACGCAGGAGGCACTTTGCACAAAGCATGTTTATTAGCTGTGACACAGAGCACAGCATTTGCAAAGAGCTAAGGAAGAAGACAGCTGCTGCGGCTCCCCTAATTACCTTTCCCCAGACGTCAACAGTAATTTACAATTTGGACGATGCTGCTGGAACTAAGTACGATCTAGATCCACACACAGGCGATCCTCCTCGCTTTTATAGGCGACGTGTTATAGGAGAATTACAACTATTCAAACTGTTTCTATGAGTTAGGTTATCTCCTGTGAGGTTTTTTATTATGCATTCTCCTTTTGCTACTGGAAAATATGGAATGTGCTGTAGACAGTAATCAGATAATCACGTCTTGTTACGAGCACAAGCCAGCAGGACTTGCTATTAGAAACTCTCTATCACATCAAAATGAAGTACATTTGAGATGCTTAGTAAAAATTATGCTTCTTAACACACATTTCACAGCAGATATAAAAGATAAAAATAAAAAAAAAGTAGTATATAGAACAGGTAGAACATTAGCCTCACATATATCCAAATTCAGTTCTAAATTACTCCACTACTACAGCATTTTGAAATATTTACTGTGTTCACCTCCTGCTGTTTTGCCGCTAACCAAAACTTCAAAGAATGATCAGGAAGTCTGACAAATTAAGACATCATCAACAATTAAGATTTATTGCACAAACAGGATAAACATTTCAAATGCTTGCACTCTTGAAAAATCAAAAGCTTTCACCCTCTGGCAGTAGCTCCAAGCTGCTTTATTGACAAGAGACAACATTTAAAAAAACGACAAATGCAGTACAGAACTCAAAATGTATGCAGACACATGAAACTGCAAAGACTCAGCAGATATTCTAAGCCCAATGGTATACTTGGGTAAAGAAGTGGTAAAAAGAAATCAGAGTGAATTAGACAGAAAAGCTTTAAAATCAGGATGAGTACCCACACTATGTCTCTACTTGCAAGCACTGAGAATAGAGATGGTGTTGACTTAGAGACTCACTGTTACATGGATCCAGTAGCTTGCTGATGCTTTGTATGATAAAATAAGCACCCATCTCCAGCTTCTACAATAATGTAGAGCCATGCAAGACAAGTATCTACTCGGTGTGGTGTCCTGCTTCCCTTAGCAGATGTGCAGCATGCATTCTGCAGTTGTATTGCTACACAATTGTGTGATTCTTCTCAGCTCAAACTGAGTGTCAAATGAGAGGATGAGACTTACCCATGTTTCTCTGGACTCTCTACTGATAAGACTTCACCGCTGCTTTCGTCAATAGGAAGGATGCGAGCAATGTATTCTCCGCTTTGCTGGTAAAACTTATAAACAGCCACTTGAACTACGCATTGGTCACTGCTGCTTCTCAGCCAAGGGCTCAGGATGATGGGGCTTGACCTCTCTGATGCATTCAGAAACAGAAACGAACCTAGAACAGAAAAGGCAACAAGAAAGCTTTAAGAACAAAAAAAGAAACCAAAAAGCCTCACAGAGTGTAGATGAATACTTGTCATTTTTATGCAGCAGCTCACTCTGAAGCCCTTCCATATCTCTCAGTCAAAGATTATCTTTGCCAACTAGTTTTGAAAGTTTGCCAATTCTGTATTAAACCCATTAAGATCTTCCTAGGGAGGAAACATTTCATATCACCTTTCGATGGTCCAAAAGAAATATTGCATTTAGATTTAACTCCCAGAAGAAAAGAGATGAAGTGGAAAAAGCCATAAATATTAAGAGCAGGGAAAAATAACAAACAGTAACAATAAAACTCCATCAACCAACAGACTTCCAAAGTTAAGCCCAGGCAGGTGATTAAGGAGTTCAGGCTTAGATTCTTGCTTTCATGTACCTATTCTTTCTGGACCTCACCCCCATGCCTGTAATCTCTCAGGTGTGGTCCAGACCGAAACGTTATGGCCTTGGTTCAGTGAGATCCTGACTTGACAGCTCTCATATATATTTTATTATTTTTATAATACTTTATTTCTCTCACCCAAATAAAAACCACTAATTCAATAGCTTTACTTTTGCTCTTCTATAAACAAAAAAGTGCAGTGTTTTTAAGTCATGAGAGTCGGGATAAAGGCCTGACATAATTTTATTTCTTCAACAATTCATTCCAATGTATTAATTTTACATGCAGCTAATCCACATTAAACATTTCATTATTATCCAGTACATTGACTCCCTTGGTCTAATTCTATTTCAATATGATCTGAGGCTTATCCAGTGGGACAGAGGTAATGTGTTTTCATCACACTTATGCTCATTTCAGGTAAGTCTAATTACTCCCTTTTGGCAGCCGACCAATTTACCAATTTGTCCACACAGCAAGCACACTGGGGTGTGTGGTTGGTAAATGAAAGGTGTAGTTAGGTAAATGAAAGGGACCAACCCTTGAAGCAAGAAAAATTGTGATATTCCACAGATTCTGGCAAGACTGGTCAGATAATCAAGACAACGGGATTTCATTTCCTGGAGAGTCCATTAATAAAGCCTATCCGTTAATACTTCAAACGTGCACATCTGATGAACAGTTTAATTTCATAGAGAGAGAAACTAAGGCTCAAAAGGGCTGCAATTTAAACCTCTTTTTAAGTGTGCAAGAATTTTAGCAGGAGCAGCAGCTTATTTTTGAAAATACCAAGGCTGAATCTTCAGAGGAACGATCTTCCACATCACTGAGCGTGGCGCAGCTGAGATCCAGGGTGCCTCAGAAATCCTGTGGATGGGGTTCAAATGGATCCTGCTCGCCTTCACCTCAGTGCCTAAGCTGTGGACCACAAGGTACAAACCAGCCACTCCTGTGGTAGTTCACCTCATCCTAAAACGCATCTGGTGAATCGTCCTTCAGTGTTCCCATTTCTCTCCACTGAACTGAGGGTCAAGACCTCAGATTTTAATATCTCACCATCAGATGCTGGTATAGAACAGGAGAACTGTACTCATGCTCACAGATGTCCCCTTTGAAAAAGTCTGATTTGGCAATTCATCTCACACACAGAATAACAATAGGAGGGCTAAAAATGAAACCTGGATTCCTGTCAACCACCACGTTTCCCTCCCATACACAGACTTCTCACTAGCAGCATTTTTTACATACTTGTCAAAAACAGTGTTCTTGACATTGGCATCACATTACTGACATATCTAAAACTAGAAAACATTTGTACTGAAAAAGACACACAGAAATACATAAGGTACAGCCTGCTCAGATGTTAAGGTTTGTAAACAGAGAGGAGTGAAATGTAGTCGCAGCATTTTTTTTTTTTAATAACAAGATTCCTTTAAGTGAAAAAATAGCCTTTAATCCAGTTACTAATGGAATGGTTTGATGAGTTTAAACAAATGCTGTTATTCTCACTATTGTATATACACAGTATTTTTGCTGGTCAGTAAAATAAAAACAAAAACCCAGCCACTTGTATCATCCTTCCCTGTCTCTCCCTTTTGTTGCAAACAAAAGAGAATTAGAGCACTAAATCTTGTAGCTTTAATAGTACCGTCCCCATAAGAACACTGAAATCTGTGACATGAAAGGGAGCAAAGAGACTTCTGCTGGTGGCAGAAAGACACTAAGCCTTGCAGTAATTGCTGATGGTAACTTGCCAGGTGCAAGAGCCATTTGCTCATCTTACTGCTTGGCAACAGAGAGTCGAATTTAACAACAAAGGCAGCTCTCATTCCTTCTTCTCTTGCAGTGGTTCTAAATAAAGAGAGCTTCCACGGACAGGCCCTCTTATGCCCCAGCTTGGGGCCAGGTTTGAAACATCAGTGAAGTCTAGTAGTAGACAAGGCTAGCTAGTTGCTACAGCAAATTTGTGAGATAGTCAATAACCTCCTTTGTTTTGGCTTTTACAGTTCTACTCTCTATTTACAGGGCTCACACTTTGCAGTTGTGGCTTATTACTCATCACACAGGGCCAGTTCTACCTACTAAATTATATTGCTAGAAGGAACACAATTTTGCCATGGTGGGGGCTACCCCGGCGCACACTCCCAGAATGCTAGGAGGAACAGCCCCACACTGTGCTGTTGTGAAGCAGTGCCTAGAAAATACCTCTGAATGAGACAGCTATTACACTGTGTTGGCCTCGCCACCGGTACACAGTTTTGTCAGAAATGTCCTCCTAGTGCATACTTTTGGGAAAATTACCCACCTGGGCAAATACTAGAGCTATAACAGATTCCCTTTTTAAACTTCTGGGTTTTTTTAATTTTAAAAAAAGGAGAGAATAAACACAACTTTTTTCTCGTTTTTGAAAGCTCAACCATCTCATGGGCAACCTCCTTGTCTGCTGTGGTGTTCTCTTTGCTCTTACTGCTTGCCTAGCCTCTAAATGCTAAGGGAAGAACTGTCAGAGCTGCATTTGGCTCTGGCGTTATTGGAACTGTTTCCAAAGTTGACTTGAGGTATACTTGCTACGAAACCACACAGAAAGCGCAGAGGCTTTGTTACAAAGCAGAATTTGAAAATTCCTGTTCATGCACTGCAAGTTAGATCTGCTTATTACAGAGCAGACCGCTGAGTTCCTATAGTAATCTGGCCTGACATTTGCAGTGTACATTAACATCGCACATACTCTTTTCCACGTAAGCAATAGACTCAAAACACCAATTCAGACAAACCCAATTTCATGAATTTGCTGTCTCCCAAGCATACATGACATATCTGTCAGTCAACTGCATACACAGACACATACACAAAGACAACAACCCGCTGACAGAGGCCCAAATCCTCTTTCATTAAAGTTGACAGGACTCACACTACTGAAATCAACGGTGCTAAACGCCACAAAGGAACAATTAACGTGTCTGGAGATAGAAATAATACATTTTGAACACAAATCCTTACAGTTCTCCCTTCCCTCAAAGGCAAAATTTCTCAGTCATGGCTTGCCACTGTTTCATGCAACGGCCTCCCATGGGATCAATATAAATATCGTTTCCAGGATCAGATTAGAGACCGCTACTTAGAAAGAGTTAAAAGATCACATGCAGAGCAATTCCCCATCCACACTGAGGGACAGAAGAATATTCTGTTTTGCACCAATGGACTTTCTGGGCAAAATTAGGAGCTACGTGTTCACTTGTACTTATCTCCAGTGTGAGGGAATCCATGTGGCATGCTCTGAGCAAATTGTGTACATCCGTAGGACTCTAAGGTTCCAGTTATAAATTTCCTTACGCTTATATTCCCCTGTTAGCTTACAGCTCTAATAAGGCTCTTGGGATCTTCCTGGGTGAACAGCTAGAAAAAGCACCGTAGCCTCAAACAAACTTCTGCTGCTATTTAGATATCAAGGGATATAAGCTGCGACAAAAGGCCCCTTCATGGTACACGCTGTCAATGTCATGTTCTGCTTCTCCGGACTCTGAAGGGTCTATTTGCTTTTCACAAAGATGCTCACCAATGAGTCATCTCAGGAGTCTTCTGCTACAGGTTTTAAATCTGACTGACTGCACAGTGCAATGCTGATATTAAAGAGAGGCAGTTAAAATAATCACATTGTAACTAGCTACACAGCCACAGATCCAGGCACTTAGCACTGCCTGAGCTCATTCATCATCATCAAACAGAACCATGCGGTTGCAGAGGGAACAGCATTCACTATTTTGTACCAAATACACCTATGTTTGCATTATAAGACAGAAACCCTCCTAGTTGATATAGCTCTGTGCTGTTTCAGAAACTGCTGGTCTAAATGCAAATACTTTATTTTCCACATTCCCCTTAAACACTCACAAACTGTACATGGCTTCTAATCATATTTATCCCTATTTTTTTAATACCTGCAGTCATAATGCAGTGGTTTTACTCATCCTTATGTGTTGTGTCTGATAACATCTCTGGCAACTTGCTGTCACTTCACACAAACACACATCAAAAGATATTTATGCTTAAGCACAGGGAATTAGTGCAGCTGAGATAAAATGAATATTACAAGACAAATTAATATATCCTGCAAGAAAAAATGCTGTTGATCCTTTGGAAGCTTTTTTACAACATTTTAATATTCGTGTGACAAAAAGGGAAGGATGGCTTATCAGGTTAGTAGCAAGATGTTTTTGAGATGATGAAGACATCTTCAAGTTGCACCGTTCAGGACTAATGAGGTAACAGAGATATTTGTAAACAAGAAAACTGATGCTAATGTACTATGCATGTACAGATACATTACGAATAAAGCACCTGTCCAAAGAAGTTTTCAAACGAAGGGGTACACATTGGTAACACTACAATTCAAAACCACACCAGCAACAAAGCGCATTCCCACAATCTCTGGCCCGACATCCTTGTCCAATACAGATGCACAAAACATCTGAAACTCACACCAGTGAATGCTGAGGCAACCCTGCGCTGTTCAAAACATAGAGCCATCACCTGGCCCTAGGAACTGGGCAAACTTAGTGTCCTATTGTTAGCCCCTTTAAAAGCTGGTCATCTGATAGCTACCCAATAGCTTTGAATGCACTCTGCTAACTGCTCATACCCTAAATCCTTCCTACTCAGTCTCTGGGTCAATGCAATATAGAGTCAGGTCAAGTTCTACTAAACAACCTCAAGATGCCCAGCGAGGTCAGTACAACCTATTGCATCCTTTGACCTTTCTGAGGCAGCGGTCTAGGAAAAATGGCTGCAGCCCAAAAAGACAGCAGCCTGAGAAGTTACAATGAAAAATTATGTTCTCCAGGAAAGTGTTAACTGCAGAAAACAGCAACCAGATCTTCTGGGACAAACACATGGAGGCAAATCCTCATCTTGCACCTGAGATCTAGGATTTCCAGCATGAGGTGTTCTTGTATACCTGATATCACACAATCAAATACAATCCTGAAGACATGACATCAAACAGGGCAATAGGACATAAACATCAGTTACAGAAGTGGCATGCATTAGAATTCATGAAAAGAGAAGTTCACATTATTTGAAAACAATATTTAGCAACACATCCAAACCAATAATACACACAGAGCAGACATCCAGATACCTGATATGAAATAAAGTGCCCCCATGCCAATTCAGGCAGATTTCTTCCCTAATAACTAAAGACCACAGGTTTGTTATTTTAACTTACTTTCTTGAAAAGCAAGGCTCAAAACATAGCTACGCTGAGTTAATCTGATCACAGTTGTAAAGCAGCAATTTAACAATCCTTTGCAAAACTGGCAGATTTTTATTCTGAACATAAACTCCATCTTCCTACTAAAAGGATTTTATTACATTTCACGTACAAGTTCAATACTCTACCAGATTAAATTAGAGCTGTAAAAACTATTAACAGTCAACGTCTGCTGGGGACTGTACAGTAGAAAAAAAAAAAAAACTTAAATCAAGTTTTATGATCTCTGGAGATGCTGACTGGAGACAACGTTTCCATTAGTATCACAAAACATCTCACAGAGCTGGTCTTTGGATTCTTCATTTTACACAACTTCCAAAGTAACTATTCAAGCATAACTCTCCTAGCAGGAGCTCAGTAGTTGGCAAAAGCCATGGAAGAACTGGGCGCTACCTGAGCAACAACATTAAGAAAAAATATTGTTGTACTTTTTCTAGGCTTATTTATGCAGATTTTCTAATTGCCTCATCAAGACTCCAAAATGTGCTGAACACTAAGAATGTGAATAGTCTCCAGTGCTGAGTGCAATGTGACTGCATAAGCACCAGAAGATTTGCAACATGCTATACTTGCACCTGACTTAAAATTCATGAAGGTAACAGCCTTTGAATTATTACAAAATTTGGAGCTGAACAATTCTTAACAATCTAATTACGGTAATTGGATGATATCTCACCTCTTTTGAAGTCAAACAGAGTTCTTGCTATTAGCTTAAATAGAACCAGGATTTCGCTTCTAATACCTTGCAGGGATGTGAGCACGTTTCTCAGGATGATGCAAGAGCAATTCAGAAACGCTAATGAATTCATACTACCTCTTGTGAGCATGTAATACATTTCACAAATGGACAACTTATGTCAGACATTAAACAACCGCAAAGAGTATGTGGCCAAGACTGGTATCAGAGCAGAGATCTGCAAGTCAAAGGTCTTTAAAATTACCTCCTATTCAAGTATTTTTCATTTCCTAGATGTAAAGAGGAAGGCCAATATTCCACCAAAGCAAAATAAAGTCAAATTCTGTCCTCTCACTACAGCATCAAGCAAATTTGATTTGCCCCATATGATTTGTATTAAATTCAAAGACTTCACTCATATAAAACCTTCTCCCTCAAACAACCAGTATTGACTGTGATCCTTGAGAACTGCAGCAGTGCTACAGAAACATAATTTGAAGTTAGGAAAGACAAGAGTCCTCTTCTCTCACACTTCAGTCCCAGAAACTTTCCTTATTAATTTACCTATTCTCTTAGAGGCAATCCTGAAGACCGACATGCAGAGGGAGCAGTCTGCTAGCAGTGACCTTCACACAGCTCTTTTACAGGTTTTCCCTGTTGCTTCTCTGAACTCAGGCGTGGTGTGTGAGCTGAAGTCCAAAGGAACACTATTATAAAACTTTATTACTGTTTATCAGTTTAAATTCCAACAATCCCTAGCATACCCACATGGAAAGCTAAATCCCATCACACCACTCACTTTAGATAGACAACAATAAAAGATGTTTTTCTCACAGAGCATTTTACATCCATTTTTTCAAAAGGAAAAAGTCAGAAGCAAGAAGAAAACAATTAAAAGCTCCAGGTATTGCCTTCCATAATGGGAGCTAGAGCCAGATGCTTTTACAGCCCAATTCCTGAATGACTCAGCAGTGTTTGCTCCCAGCTGAAAAGCACTGAACTGAAAAAAGTAGTTAGTTAATTAAAAACTTAAAATTCAATGCTGAAATTAAAATCTTTCCTAGAGAATGACAAAAGAGTGTTTAAATAATTCATCTTTGCACAGCTGATTAACCAATATGCATCTTTTCTTTTGCTGCTGACAGAGGTGAATGGCAAGTTACTTTTGAGATCTCTGTTCTGAGACTAGAGGATGGCAGAATTTTCTGTCATCATGAACAAGACAGACAGACCGACCGACCTAAAGGGAAAGCTAAGAGGAAGCTGGTTCTGTCAATAAAAACAGAGGCAGAATTCCTGTTCATTACTTTACAGTGTGCACAGTAGTTAAGGGGAGGGTGTAAAGGAAGCCTAATGCTGTGCCTCTAGTTGCCACTTTGTTCTCAAGTGTGCTTGTTCGATTACACCCAGGAAGCTGGAAGCCTAAAAATTAAGAAGTTTGACAATACACTGACGCAAAACAGCTGAACAGAAACGTGCCTGGAACAGAATGGATATTGCAACAACTCACAGTTCAGTAACGTCAGAGACCACAGGTATCTCACCATCCAGGTCATGGATAAGCATATTGAGCACTACCAGCCCTGATACTGGCTCCTAGGGCCAGCTCTGCTCCATGCTGGCTGCCACTAGGCATGAAGCCACCAAATATTATTAGCCTGAGAGCCCCAAAGTCCAGCCAGTATTCAGCCTGTCCGACAGCCTGCTCACCCATCCAGACCGCCTCAGCTCCCACATGACAATGCTGGGGATGACAGTGCCTAAAGCCTTACTAAAGTCAAGGTGAAGTACAACCATGGTTTCTCCTTTGCTCACACAGCCAGTCATTTGACACAGAAGGACACCAGGCTGGTGAACTATGATTTGTCCCCGGCAAATCCATGTTAAGTGTTCCCAATTATTTTCTTGTCCTCCACCTGTGTGGGAATGGAGTCCAAGAGAATATGCTCCATGTTCTTTCTAAGGACTGATATGATGCAGACCAGCCTATAGTTCTCCTAGTCCTGCATCTTGCCCTTCTTCAAAATCAACACGCTACTATGTATGTTCACTATGAGGTTCTCAAGGACCTCCTTCAATTGCAATGATCTCTCATAGATTTTTAGATACAGCACCTTTGGGTGTACCCAGTCCCAGGGATTTGAATGCATCCAACTTCTCTAAAGTAGCCCCTAACTTTGTGCTCTCCTAATCCTGGCTGCCCCTTTCTTCAAGCCATGCTGCTACTTGCCACAGTCTGGGGGCTGTCTTTGCATCTAAATGCAAAAGAAAGTCACTAATTACTTCCACCTTTGCTTCCACCAGTATCATCTGTCACTAGGTTGTGTTGTCACCTCCTTGTAAAAATGCTTCAATATGTACCAAGGAAGACCATTTTAAATAATTTTTAATACTTTTTTTTTTTAATAGGGTCTAGGAATCTTACTGAAGGCCAGACCTCTTTACAGAGAATACTTTAGTAAGTCATTGCACCAAAGAGTCCAAGAGAATGAGGGCTGTCCAAGAGACAGCTGGCAGCTATGAAGGGGCAGACCTTCACAATGGCACACAAGAAAAAAAGAGGAGCTTTTCCACACGACAGTCACATCAACAGTGACCATTAAAGAACACGTATCTCAAAATATTTTTGCTACAATACCAAACCTTAATTCCTGTGCCTTGTCTCTTCAGTTTGCTATTCTTACCGTGATTGCAGTGTGATTCACTTAGAAATTACATTTCTGCTGAGGAAGAGTCATTTCTTCTTTACTTATTCTGCAAACTGCCTATCACGCTTCTGGGCTGTGGATACAATTAACTGACTGAAATAATAAGGATGCTGCTTTTTCCAGTGCAGACAACCAAACCCTCCACTCTTCTTGAGACAAATACCCATGGGGCTTCAGTGCAGGTTTCACATGAGTACAAACTGTAAAAGTTCAAGCTCTCGATCAACTTTATGGATGAAAGACTGTACAGTTCTTTCGCTCTCAAAACAAAAAACACAGCCACAGGGCATCTGGCCACTAAACAAGGCATGCCAATCATCTCACATTTTGTGGTCCTACCTTTAGTATGCCTTTTAAATCAATTCTACTTCTCAAGAGATAGATGTTTGTCTCAGAAAATAACAAATTTGGACAGTACAAAGCCCAGTTATAATGGAGAAATTTTAACTGAAATTCAATTAAACAGCACTAACTGTTATACATCATAGGAGTTTTCTTCTTCATGGAACAATCAGAAAATATTTAAATTTCTGAAATGTCATCACAACCCTACCAAGCATTTCTGCCTCACAATCAAACTGAAGAAGACACATACACTATTGCTGGGGGAGACGTGGATGGAGGTGTATCCGCAAACTGGTACAAGACTCTTCTGACCAACTATATTCACTTTTCAGACTTACTGAAACTACCTAATGAGAGGAATAAAAAAAAAAATAAAAATCAAATAGTCAGACTTATCATTCTGTTGGCATCCTGAACAAATTACCTTTAGCTCACTGACATTCTAATTTTCTAGAAACAGACATAGTTATGCTAAGAAGGTTACGACTTGTGTATCTATCTTGGTTACAATTATTCCATCCTCTTTTCAGTTCCCTAAGATATAGCGTAAATGAGAAATTCCACTCTATTTGTTTTCTGTTGGCTGTAGACTGAGAGAACTACTGCCTTATTAAAGACTATCTTCCTACTCTAGTTTTTGCCTGGAGATAACGGAACAAGGACTGGATGGCAGGGTGAGTTGGAAATGGATTGTGGCTCATAACGTGGATTTTACACAGCCTGGGATAGCACTCGGGAGGTTAAAACCTGGCTCTGCCTGACAGAGTGATTCCAGCTGATGGTTTCAGTGAGTCCTCATCACAAAGCCATTACCGTTATCAGTACTGAAGCGAGACACCTTGGTGAGGCAGCGTAAACGAAACTTGTGTGGTTCCTGTACTGCAGATACATAGTGAATTTTGACCTCAGTACTGTCTCATTCTGTCTGCACTAAGCCCTAAATGCCTCCCAGTGCTTATCCTGATGGAGCAAAAACCTAGTGAATGTTACTTTTGAAATGAACAGGTACATCACATAGCATTTGCAAGAGGTACAGAAGTGATTTAGAAGCCAAAGAGGTCTGGGCCATGAGTGGGGATGGCTTACCTTAACACAACTATCCTTGCCCTCAGCTTGTCACTCTGACAATAGATGACAGACCTGCTAGTGAAGCACTAGTAGAAACCCCTCATCTCACAAACCGATGCATTATGGTAAACTGGTGCAGTGTTTTATGCAATATGGTATAGATGAAAGTAAAAAGTAAGCAGAGTAAATTTAAGGTACTTCTGGGAAACCACCCACGCTGTCTTTAAATTCATAAGGTCGCTGGTGTTCTACAGAGCGACAAGGAAAGATGCTTAGGACTTAGTTTTAATAAGGCTGCTTCTAAAAGCCTGTACTGTAAATCACCATATTATTTAGAGAGGAAAGATCTTACCTGTTAATTCACTTTTACACCATTCATGTAATTTGCCTACATTTTGCATTTCACCCCCCGGTCAGTTTTCTTTGCATGACTGTGCTGCCTTCCTTTTCTAATTGGAGGCATTAGCACAAGGCTGCCAAAACTTGTGGCAAGGGATAAGCTATTTAAACCCAGACAAGATTCCACTTTCTTTGACTTCAAACAAAACCTTATGACCACCTGTCAAATGATCCAAGGTTCAATAAACCCATGTTTTTTGAAAGCATCACTTCTGGCCTTAAATCAGTCTGACAGCCTTCTTTTAAGGATGGAAAATAAACTCCCCTAGGAATAAGCTAGCGGAGGCAGCAGACATGTAAGCTGTAATACAACAATGAAGAGTAAACAGAGAGTTCTCCTATTGCTTGTGACATCCAGCCACATAGGATTTACCACGATAGCTTTTCAATAACCTGAGTCCCACACAGAGCGAATGCACTATGGGCTGGTACAAAGTGGTTGGCAGAGACTCCATAAAGGTTACAAGAGAATTCCAAGCTTCACTGAGTAACTCTCCCTCTGTCTTTCCCTTTTAGATAAAGGTAAATATTGCAAGGTCACATGCAGTAGAAATACACTGCTGACAGCACATCACTGTGGAGGCACTAATAAGCCCAGAGGTATTTGTGCATATACGTTATATTTGACAGCATGCACTTCTACAGTTCCTGCAGACAGTATTTTGCATCCTAACTGGCAAGGTTTTAATGTTTTTTTTACAGAACTGTTTTTTAAAAGAAGGGAATAACATGTTTCTTCTGTTCATTACAAATGCAGAACTGATCCTGAAGGGAACACTGCAGAGACTTTCAGGCTGAAGAGGCTTTCAAACCATTTCCATCTTTGAAGATGAGCTATCAAAGTACTTAATTTAGTTAAGTTTCAGTATGGCTGTAGCCCTTGTTCTAGACAGAGTTCATAGTTGTTGGTTTTTCTTTTTTCCCCTTTAGGACAAATGTGTAAAAGGAAATAAACAGAACTGCTGAAACAGAAAAAAAGCTGCCTTCTTTTAGCAGTCTTCAACGCTGAACAACTAGCACCCACATGACTCTTGTATTAAGAGAAAAGGTGCAGCAGTAACTTTCAGTTCTTGGCATTCTTGTAGGAAAATCAACTGAATTGCAACTCTGAATACAGGCAGACAGAGACAAGAACAATAGTGGTGAGGACATCAGCATCCTCTCTTCAAGGCTATAATTCAGCGTTCAAGCACAGATAGATGAGATGGGGAATCTTAGGACCTTTTCAGTTTGAGCTACCTGATATTCAAAGCCTCTGACAGAAGTTAAGCACACCTACCTGCCAGCCAAAACTGACAGACCTGGCTCACAGTGATCACTGCTTGCTATCCTACAGGCACCAGCACCTTCCAGACCGCAACCAAATTCAACACTAATAAAAGTGTCAGTGAGTCTCAATTTTTAAAATTTGCATAGGAAGTAGTATTAAGGCCAGTACAAGCATTATATCTTCCTTTATTTGGAAACAGCATACAACTAGAACTTGGTAGTCTTTTTACATCACCACACAGCCCACAAAGCCAAGAAAATCCTCTCTTGAGAAAATACTAACCTGGTACAGCTAGATGGAAATCAGATGACACCTTGTATTACAGTAAAAGCATCAGCTTTGTAGTAAACGAAGCATACAAGACCCAAACAACACCAAACAGAGTGGTGAGGAATTATATACAAAGCCATAAAAGACAGCCTGCATGATCCTATACTGTTCAGCCTGCAGTCCTCAAATTAAGAAGGCAATATACATCAAACTCAATTTGATGCCATTGCTGCTTATACTAAAGGGTGTTCAAGGGTTTGACATGAGCCTGCTATCTGCAGGTTGTAATACCTTTTGTGTGGGAGATGAAGGCTGATCAAGGATTACGGTTCATAAACACTTGGAACATAAACCATTCTGAAATATAACAACACTCAAAAGAACCAAAATATTTCATATTTTCTAGGGAGCTTCAGTACTGGGTAAAGTTAACATCACCTACACTATAGCATACAGAATAATCTTGGCTTTATAGAAATAATGGGGACAATTTGTTCCTTGGCCTCTACACTTCCAGCAGGGCTATCAATTTATGACAGAGGGTTTCTGTCATGTGGATACTTACCCAGTTGGAAACCGAGTTGCAGCTGATATTTATTTCATGTAGATCATTCTAAAACCTTCACAGCTGGTAAATTTTGGCCTTTATAATTCAGATACTTATAATGTAGTACTTTTCCTCCCCAGCCAGCTGCTTCAAAAAAATCAGATCATATCTGCCTTTCCATTTTGTCAATGATGCACCCTCTCACAGAAGCTGACACTTTCTTCAGCTTTGCAGTTATTATTTCCGACAGATTAGGAAGACACCCCCCCTTAACACTCAGTGTATCAGGTGATACTTAAGAGGATCTCAATTATAAGAGAACTGTCAGATTTATGGGGAAAAGCATTAATGACTTATCATAGTTCCTTGATACCAAAGTCCACTTGAAACTAAAACCTTTATACAGTGAGAAAATAAAGACACATTTAGCCTAACCTTTATTCTTCTACAGCTAGCAAATTATCCTACTTCTATTGTGAATAAAATCAGTCTTTACCTTCTGTAAGCAAAAGAACTATTCCACGCTTTCCCTCTCCCTCTCAGAGCATGTACTTTCATACACAGAGTACTAAGCCTACTAACTACACCACTCCTCACATGCACATGGCACCTGCTGCACGGAGAGAACAAGGAAGCAGCTCACATACAGAGCATGTGTGCGTCCTGGTTTTTACTTCATAGTAGCTTGTATGAGGCCATGTTTTGGATTTGTGATGAAAACAGTCTCGATAACCCAGGGATGTTTTAGTTATTCCTAAGCAGTACTTACACAGCATCAAGGGCTTTTCTGCTCCTCTGACTGCCTCGCCAGCGAGCAGGCTGGAGGTGCACAAGACTCTGGGAGGGGACACTGCCGGGAAAGCTGACCCCCACTGACCAGAGGGATAACCCACAGCACACAACGCAGTGTTCAGCATATAAAGCAGAGGGCAGAAGAAGAAACTGGGGGGAGACATTCAGAGTGATGGCGTTTGCCTTCCCAAGTAACCGTTAAGTGTGGTGGAGCCCTGCTTTCCTGGGGGTGGCAGAACACCTGCCTGCTGACGGGAAGTAGTGAATGAATTCTGTGATTCTGTGAATTCCTTGTTGTGGTTTGCTTGCGTGCACGGCTTTTGCTTTACCTGTCAAACTGTCTTTCTCTTAACCCATGAGTTTTCTCACTTTTACCCTTTCAAGTCTCTCCCCCATCCCACCAGGAGTGGAGGAGAATTGAGGGAGTGACTGTGTGGTGCTTAGATGGCCACTGGGTTTAAACCATGACAGTGGGTAACTGCCTGAAAGGAAGAATTTCCAGCATCAGGCTGCTACTTGTTGATGGGGTAAAAACACTTGAAAGATAGTATTCTGACATCGCACTATTTGGCGACATTTTAATCTATCTCCTGGATTTGTTTAGAAGGTTGAAATAAGCACGCTTGCATACTTTGTCAGCCTATAATTTAGTACTGCTTTTCCTGTTCCATGCAAAGGTAGCTTCCATACATATATACCTATAAATTTAATACTCCTAGTACATTGAGAGGATATATAGTTTAAAAAAGAAATCTGTGGTTTTTTATTAAAGCAAATAATTTTTTCCAGCCAGCTCTCCTTACCTCACTGTGCCTGAAACAGTCATGTTGACAGGCGATTGCTTTGTGCTACCTTGATAACAAGCCAATTACAAAGTATCTGAAAAAAACGGCCTCCTATAAAATTATACTGTAGTTAATGAAGCACAGATACTGCCCCTAAAATGGAAAAGAAAACCAAAAAACAAAACACAACAATCCAGAAACCTGACTATTCGATGTACTAGTAATCTGGCCATGAAATGATAAAGGTTTGACATCCCATAAATTGCAAGCATCGAGTTTGGCTGTCGGGAAATTGCTTGCATACAAGTCATCTCAAATCCAATAAGCTTTCCTGAAAGTTTGATTATAAGTGAGATTATAACTCTATTATATTAATCACTGCAGAAGCAGCAGACAAAAAACACCCATACCAGACAACACCCTAATTGAGAACAATAAGAAAGATGAATAACATATGGTAGTTCACATAGGTGCCATGGCTTTGTAACTGCTAAATTCAATTAAAGGAAAAAGAAGTCAGAGATTCTGCTACTGCTATGATTTGCATATTGCAGTTCAAAAAAGAAAGCCTTTCAAAAACTAGACCGTACTGACATCAACCCTACAATATTCGCAGCAAAAGAGTCTGAAAGTTTTTGGATAATAAATGTCAATATGAATTTGTGGCAAATATGCATACATTACAGGAGAATTGTACATAAAAGCCACAAGTATTTTGCATTTCTGTAGCCCTTTTCATCTGAGGCTTAAAATGTGATTCACAATACATTAATTCTCTGTACCTACCTCATGTAAGCAGATGTCATACTGGGATTTAATTTGCCTACCAGGAAGAGCACCACATTTTGAGAAAAGGCTGGCAAGTCTTTAATGCCAGCAAGTAACACCACGAAACAGGATAAGCAATGAAGTAGCTTTTATTCAACTAAGTAAGATCTAGAGAGAGGAATGTACCCCCAACATCAAGACCTCACCTATGATCTGCAACCTTCTTTTACCAAAACACATTTGTCCACTGCTTAGGCAAAAGAAATAACACTTTCTTGAAATTTCATAAACATTACAAATCCTCATAAAGGAGGAATACCTTTACACTTTGCCATTTTGCTGCTGAAGGCAGTCTACCTCCTTCACTCATGTCCTCGCTGTGGCAAGTACATAATACATTAGCTCACAAAATGACACATTTTGCCCCGGGGGAGAAAGATGGAGAAGAAACAAAATGCTACTGATGTTACTGCAATTGGTCATTCAGAGACTCTGACTACCAACACACCTCATAGAGATGTTCTTCAGAAATGTGCCCACCTACGTAATTAACGGAGGAGCTAAACAGACACGTAACTATCATGGCACACAGGCATGAACATGTAATCTGACTGAGGACTTTTCACAGCTAAATTGCAAAGATAGCAAGGCAATGGCAACAGGCTGCAAGGTGAGTACCTACAGAATAAGACAGAACCAAGATCATGGAAACTTAAATTTATTCTAAGCTAAAGTGCAAGACACTGAAGGTTTGTTGGTGGGCTTGTCTCTCAAAATATTATTTTTCAGTATTTTCTTAAGACTAATTTTTAAAAGCCTAAACAAATGAATGACTTAAAATGAATTAGCATTAAGCATACAGAGATCATTAACAAGCTAAACAGCACTATGCTTCCAGGGCACCATGCCGCCTCCAGCCAAACCTCATTATCCTCCTGAACTCTAGCTAGAGAATAAATAGATTGACCTATTTATTTCATGTCTAAATTTTATTAGAGGATTAGCTTACTTATTTAGCATTCCGCAATGGCAGCAGCAAAGGTATTTGTACTCTGTGAAGTGGTCTAGGAGAGGTAAAGAGGATGACTGAATGAACTTTGTGACAATGCAAATTCCTGTAATCAATATCACTTCTTGTATGTATCCCTCTTTCTGCTCTAGCTACTCACACACAGCAGCTTTCTTGCTGGTCTCACACTCTCAGTCTTAAATCATTGTTACTTATTTTGCATTCTTCTTTCCAACTGTGGTATTCTTCTATCCTGTGCACACCGGTTTCTCTTTAGCTATTCCCTTCTCTGCTGCAAGTAGTCTTGCTGATACTTCATCATCTCTACCAGCTTCTAAATCCTGCTTGCCACCAAGATCCTCTACTAACTTCCCTCTCTCTCCCTTCTTTGGGATTCAGCCATGGAACCAAAGATCAATCAGATACCAGACAAGCACTATCATCAGATTAAGTTTACCACAGCTGCATGTTCCGTTGCCTGTAATGAGCAAAACTAATGGAAAAAAAAAAAAAAAAGGGAAAACATCATGAAATATTTGACAACCATCCAAATTTATCTCTGTGACCAAGCTATGCTAGAAGGGATGCACAGCCTAATAAATGCATAATAAAGTCTGTAGAAGCCAAGGCCATAACTCAAGCGTGATCTGGCTTCCGGCACAGCAGACCCAGCAGCAGAGACTGCCTTTGAGGAAGTACAACTACCACACAGTTCAAGTCTCAGTTCTGAAGCATACTTTGTGCTCTTTGGTGAGGATTTTTTGTTTGCTTATTTTTAAAGGCAACTGAAGCAGGAGTCCTAAAGCAAACTTGACATTAATAGCATGAGCAAGTGAAAGACGATGCTGAGTCTGTGCGACATTTCATCAGGCTGATAATGCCAGCTGGCCACTCACATAGAATCATGGAATGGTTTGGGTTGGCAGGGACCTTAAAGATCACCTAGTTCCAACCCTTCTGGCATGAGCAAGGACACCTTCCACTAGACCAGGTCGCTCAAAGTCCCATCCAACCTGGCCTTGAACACTTCCAGGAGGGGGCAGCCACAGCTTCTCTGGGCTACCTGTTCCAGTGCCTCACCACCCTCATAGTGAAGAATTTCTTGCTTGTATCGAATCTAAATTGACCCTCTTTCAGTTTAAAGCCATTACCCCTTGTCCTATCACTACATGCTGTTGTAAAAAGTCCCTCTCCAGCTTTCTTGTAGGCCCCTTCAGCTACTCTCAGGCTGCAGTAAGGTCTCCCAGCAGCCTTCTCTTCTCCAGGCTGAACAGCCCCAACTCTCTCCGCCTTTCCTCATAGGAGAGGTACTCCAGCCCCTGATCACTTTTGTGGCCCTCCTCTGGACCAGCTCCAACAGGTCCACGTCCATCCTGTGCTGAGGGCAAGCATGCCCCAAGCCCTTCAGAACACCAGTTTCTTTTACAAGTTTTTCTATGTACTTCTGATCCTACATTATTGCCTCAGTCTTCCTTCTTTCCTTGGCAGAAATGAGCACTTATCCCCAGCTACATTTGACCCTTACAACTTGGTGGACAGACAATCATCACATGCAAATCTACTGGAATGCTGAAACAAGCAGGTCTCCCCACTACAAACTCTGCCCCGGAAGGTGGTGGTATCACAGCAACAGTGGCAAAAGCACAAGTGTTCAAAAAGCATTTTTTCCACCCATACTCAATTTGTAAAAATCACAGCTAGACTTTAAGAACTTTATACGACAAGAAAACACTGAAAGGCAATCAGAAATATTTCCTAATGAGTAAATGCAATCCTACACAAAAAAAACAAAACAAAAAAAACCACACACACCAAAACCTTGGCCTGATCCAAAGAGCATAGAAATTATTGGAAAAGTTTCCTTTGAAACATCTGGGATTTGTAGTCTTCTCGCTTGCTTCAGGAAGCTTTGAAATAACCTTTTTTCATGTAATCTTCTTCTACAATAGGAGTGGCTTTTAAACTAATTTAGTACTTCCCCTCCCCAGGAATAGGGAACTTGGAAACCCCTGTACTACATATAATACGAATCATGAAATGTACCTCTGGTGGGTCTTGTTTTGTTTTAAATACAGCTGGTCTTTGTAGCACATCTGATGAAGGCATTTCTAAGGTGCACATTGCCATAACTGAATAATGTAGGAATATTCTATTAATTTAGCCATGAATTATCTGCAAACAGATGGAAAGTTTTTACAAACATGTTCTGTACTAGAAATTATTTGACGAGTGTTTTGTGTGCAATATAGATTGCTCTTCAACTGCTTAGGAAGTACGTGTCTTAGAATTCAATATTCTTAATTCACTGTTTGAACTTTTATATTTGCACTGTAATGCAAATGCACCCTCTGACTGAATGAGCATTAACTCTTAGGAGACAACACTCTTTTCCAGCACCGACTGCCTGAATGCAGCACTTCCATGCAAAGCAAAAAAACATAAGAGATGCAGCTCGCTCCTAAGAAGAGTCAGACAGGAGAAGATTAAGCCACTATACCAATAAGCTATTTCAAATAGAAATCTTTAGATGAGCAAGCAGCAGGCTTAAGACAGTGTTTGTAAAAGCACTCCATTCTCCAGGTAAAAGACTGCTCACTACATGCTGGTCATCTTACTACTGGAGACCTCCCCTTTACCAGAGTTAGGGTGCAGAATACTCATCTGAACCTGGACTGCAGGCTTTCCTTAAAAATCCTACTTACCAGGTTCCTATCCTACAATGCACTCCGTGATGTCCTACTGATTTAGTCCCACTAGCCAGCTATGCAGCTACAAGTTTTGCTACACTCAGAGTTGCTTGGGTGTGGAGGGTGTGTATTTTTCAGTTGCGTTGAAGGAAACTGGGAAGCTTTTGAAAACTACTGTCCTGTATTTTTTGGAAAGAGATTGGAATAAACATAGTGTTCACAGCCAATCTCCCAACTCTAAGTACGAAAATCCTTGCTTCTCTTCGAACAAGGATATTGGTCAAAATTTAAGAAAGTGTCCCCATGTACTACCTTGCTACCATGATACGAATCCACTCTAAGGACTGACTGACAGGCTAGCCCAGAATCTTTGGCTTCACTGCTGAAGCTGTCAACAGAGATGGCCAATTAGTGCTAGCTCCTGTGGACAGATCTTTGATGCAAAAGACAAGAGTTCTTCACCACATTTCCCGCTATCAAACATCCTGCAGATGGCGATGACTTCCAGAATCTGGTGACCAGCTGAATTCAAACCCGTGACCCAGGTTTGAAAAGGTCTCAAACCTATTACCAAACTCCTGTCTTACCAATATTGTTACTGTCGTGAAGGCAGAAAGCTAGTCCTATCAGTTTACCATTCTGCACCCAAGCACACACCTGTACTGGCAAGGAAGGAAAGAGCACTTCTCCAATCATTTTACTTTGTTTCGAGTTCCCCACTTGCAAAATGATAGAGGTGCCAAATAGAAGCCTTGGCCAATTGCATAAATCAGATTTCACTTAAGTAACTAATGTCAGCCTTGGGGGAGGGGAAGAAGGATATTAAGTGATCATTTCCAGCACATCTTTTGTGCTTCAAAAGCATTTGAAAGAATATAGATCAAAGACGAATATGAACTGGCAAAGCTAATTCATTGCCTAGCTGTTTCATTTCAGTTGCATCTTCCCCAATCTCCTCAGCCAGGTAACATGGCCTTTCCTTGAAAGTTACACAACAAATCAAGTAAGTGGGTGCTGGGGAGAAAAGAAGAGGGGAGGAGAGGCAAAATTTATTGCTGCCTAAAAGGGAAGGTGACTCATAAGAGAGTGGTATTAACAAAGTGACAGTATGAGATGAAGAGCGAGTGCTTTGAACTCATTCTAATGATCTAATGACTAATATAATCCATTAAGAAAAGCAAGGGCAAGATCTTTTTCACTGATTAACGTTGTACCTTATCCTTGTTTTTAATAAAAAATTTAATATATACTGCTCCTCAGCTATCTGCATGTTTAATTAAAATGCTGAAAGCTTCCAGAAAGTGTTCATTTCATTCCATCAGATGAAATAGTGAAGTATCCAACCCTTCACCATGGATCTTGAAGCAGTAGCAGAAAGTGAGAAGAAAAGAGAAAAAGGAAGAACTGTATCACACTAAACACAAGAACACCCACCGGCTTAGCGGTGTACCTGTTCAGTATGGTAACATACTAGACAAATACTACAACAATTTAACACTAATATTTTATGAAGCAGATATTTTATTAAAGCTAGAAATAGCATAAAATACTTGAAAAATATTAAAATTCTGCTCTTATACTTCAATGATGTATAAATGAATGCAATTCACTTTTAGGGACATGAACTTCATACAAACATAACCACAATATTAAAAAAAACCCCAACAAACTCTACAGTTGCCATTTACTCTACAACTGTATATGAATCTCTTAGGCACTCAAACTGAAATTAAAGAGAAGACCCACCTTCTGGATGTCTATCCAAGCATTATGCAATCACTTAAAATTGTGATGTTCTGCTATCAGAAAAGACGCATCAGCATGTGTGCAGCTAAGGTTCTGCCAAACACTGTATAAATACCTTTCCTGTTCAGGCTGACCAAATGCTGTAATGCATTTTAAAAGTGAAACACGTTATTAAAATAAATTCAACTCAAGCAGGCAGTTGAGCTATTTCTGATCCCATTTCACTGCGTTGCAGCTGGACTACCTGATCATAGTTTTGAATACATCCAAAATGGAAGCCTCTTGCCAAGACAGTGTTCAGCTGACTGACTCAAATGGTGGTGAGCCAAAAGCTCCGTTCAGACACAGTCCATCCTTCTGACCACTTTGCTGCTGTAAACCAAACATATTCAGTAGTGATCCAAAAGTAGTCCTTAGCAAGAGCAATTACAGCTTATTTTTTTAGGGTGCCAAAGTAGGTATGAAGCATACAAAAAGACTACTTGCTAATTGTTTGCAACTGTTTAACATTTCAGTAGCAGATAATTATTATTCATATGTATTTTATTAGTAAATTGAGAAATACTTGTGACTGTACAGTTTTGAACAAATTACTGTTCATTCAACTCCTATGTTTTGGGATCTTTTTTCCTTTTTTTTTTTTTAAGCACAGTCAATCTGCTCTGGGATAACACGGACATATTGTGCAAGGCACGGCTAAAGGAGTGCTCTAAAATGTTAGGTTTTCTTTTTATTAACTCCTAGAATAACAGGGAATTTCCAAGAGAAATTCAGCATTACGCTGGTATTTTTAGAAGGTTTAAAGAGGCAATCCTGACGTTCTGAACACCAGAGAATCAGCATGGGACAGGTTAAATGGCATCAGAACCTACTGATGAGTCTTACAATGTGACAGACAGGAGATGATTACTAAGTAAACATTTTCACAAGGGAGAGGGGAACAAGTCCTGCTATATAACATACATTGAGAAGAATACAATAAAGACTGCAACTGGCATAAAGGTAGGGTAATGACAAATGAAAGGTCAAATAATTTATTAAAAAGAAAGCCTGTACAAGCAACATACACTATGATAAAATTCAGTGCCAAATGACATGCAGGAAGAAAAACATGGCAGTAGTGAGTCTCTGAAGATACCTGTTCTGGGAAGCACTGGCACTGAAAAGTATCTGTTCATAACATCGGACGGTCAGCTGAACTTGCGGTTGCAGCCGGGCACTGCCACCAGAGGCCCAACCTGTGTTGCTCTGACATGACGACTGAGCTGGGCTCCAAGCACAGTCATGCAGAAGACCATCAGGGAGCTGGCACCTGACTACAGCTCTCAGGATCAGTAACACGTTTTCGGGCCAGGCAGCAAGGTGAAGCAGAGTCTGGAAGAAGTCTGACTACAGCCAGCTAAACCCCTTTACATAGAGAGGTGCTGAACTTGACATATTTTAAAACTGCTCTTTTATATGACAAAAATAAACATTTTTAGCCAAGTAATGAATTATTTCTCAGGATAACTACTGTAGAAATGATAATCTGAACATAACCCTTCCACCCTCAAAACGCTTTTTCTATTTTTCAGTCTGTTGAGCTCCCCACATAAATTACACTTGCAATGAACTGACAATATCAAAAACTTGATATTTTCACCCTATCCCTTCTCAAACAACCAAAATAATGCAAGACTTTGACAGTGTTAATGTGCTTTGCACACTGTCACTCAACACAGCAAGCAAAGCAAAAGCTAGCCATCTCTCAACAAGATGCATTTTCAGAAAATGACTTACTGGGATCAATACAGAGATTACTAGATCAATTTTGATGTAATCTGTACACAGGAGGTCAGATGGTCTAATTGTCTCCTTTGGCCTTAAAATCTATTAACTAATTTGTTTTCCACAGATGACGAAACATGACTCCAAGAAGAACAGTCTTCACAGTCTACCACCCTGGACAAGCAAAGGGCAAGGGAAAGCCACCTTGGTAGGGCAATACTTTTTATTAGAATGTATTAATTTTCCACTGATACCATTTGGCTTAGGTATATACTGGGATATAAATGTAGTATCTGAGTGCACAGAATTCCTGAGGTGATGAATGATGTTATAGATTGCTGAGAGGAACTTCCAGACAAGCACACTATCAGTACTGATATTTGGCTTAGATGTTTTTCTGACATGACAAGCCATGGCAAAAACAATTAGAAAAATGCAAAGGCTCTCAGTATAGCCATAGCAGAGCCTGTCCAAAGCAAAAAGATTAAAGATGCACTAAAAAAGGTGGAGAAGCCCAAAGTAAACATGATTAATATGGGAACTTGGATTTACAATGCATAATGTGATCACCACTGGGCTGGCTCCCTTGGAGTATCATCTGTGGCACATCAGAAAAAAAAAAAAGCAAAGTGCTTGTCCTGCATGCAATTCAACAGTAGCTTACTGGCCATGAGAAATAACCTCTTCACAATACGACTCATCAGCTTTTCCCAGAAGGCTGAAGGCTGCTGCGTTATACTACTAACAGTAACCTTATTCAGCAAAAGGTTTAGAGAAGACAACGTGAACTCTGATAAGGATATGCAAGGTTTAGCCTTTCATCTGAACTTATTCACCCATTTTAATGCTTTGTTACTATATAAACTACCCTGCTGCTGCTGTACATGATGGTATGCATTTAGTTTTATTGTATCTATCATCTTTAACTACTTACAACAGTTTTAAGAACCTCATACATTAAATCGAGACGATTGTGTCACTCAAAAAGCTTTTCACAAGCTTAAAACAACAGCTTGCAAATGCAATCCTATGGAGGCTGACAAACATACTGCAAGTACTCTTCCTAACAACGAGTAAGACTCCTACTACAACTCCCAGGTTACACGAACCTCCTACAGTACAAAGGTAGGAAATTGGTAGACTCCAAAGGCAAATGACTGCTAAACCTAGCAGGGGAAGGAAGAAAAAACACAAACAAAAACAAAACCACTAAAGCAATCTCCCCTAAACGGAATTTTGAAGAATATCCTGCTCCTTAAGAAAACCCTGGCAATCATCCCAAAGGTTTTTCAACCACAGTTTCACAGTTTTGGCTTGATTTCTTTATATGATCACTTCTGCAGCAGTATGGTATGGAAAAAAAGTCCAGGATCTCAATCAATACTCAATCTTATCTAAAATGCTATGCAGTACCACCAGCCCTGCACAGTGTGCCTGGACAGTGACTGGCAACAGCTTGAGAGTAAATCCCCACGTCCAGAATAAGAATATTCTGAAGCGGTACTGCTGAGGTTTATAAGAATGCAAAGACAGTGCAGTTGTGCCACTTCCAGGCTGAAAAGAAATCATTAGAAAAGATGGAGAAAATTAAGGAAGGATGCAATTATATTCAAGAAAAAAAAAATTAATATTACATGAGCTCTCTTGCTACTTACGGCAATATCCATGAAAAGATTTTTGCATTTTTTCCAAGTTTAGTCTTGTAATATCCCAACCATGCCAATACATACATTCTTATTTTGAGGCCAGTGAGCTGAAACATGGAATTGCAAACATCAACACTGTGATTTGCTAGGCAGAACTATGATTAGAAGTGGGAGTGGGATTGCATCCTTCTGAATTATTAACCAGAACATGTCCAATGATTCCCTTTAATAGCACTTTTTCTGTAAAGAATACAGAACCCTTTAAAAAAAGATCACTTCTCTTGTAAAAAGGATATAATTTTAAAGTATTTTAATGTCCTTTCTCTCAGAAAACTATCAAGCACCATTATAAATTTTTATTAAGCTGCAAATACAGTTTAACTCAAGAAGAGGTAATTGCCATTATAACCATAAAAAAACCTCAACAATGATGAATGCATTAGAGACAGAAGGGAACTGGCTACAGAGACAGAGCAGGAGACTGACTGGGAGTGCCCAGGATGCCCCAGGGTAGTCCAAAGCAGGACTGATCCACACACTTTCAACGAGAGAATTCAAGCCAATTAAAACGTGCTATCTTTTTGCAAACAGGATGCTTCCTAAACTTGTTTGACAAATGTTTCATTGGAAAGGCCTCTCTATCAGGGATGAGATTGCTAGTCAAAAACAGAAGGGGGTAAATGTTTTTTCCGCCCCTCTGCTTTTGGGACAGTTTAATCACACACGACTGTCCAGTCAAAAAAGATTACAAGTCAATCTAAGCCCCGTGAAAGGTAGCAGAGAACAGTATTTCTACCAGTGATTGCTATGAAACTCAATGCAGTGGAAAGGGTTTCTTCGTGTGAAACCCTAGAGGATATTTCTGTGAAACCCTAAGGGATATTCCTGCAAGGAAAATACCAGAAAATTTTGTGGAATAAAAACAATAATCTGGTCTGCAGGATATAGACTGTGCTACCTAAACATGATTCACCTCCAAAAATAAATCAGTGTGACTGACTGTACACTTCTTGCATCTCCAACAAGGAATTTATTAAATTTCTGCCATTTCGTATAAAGTCATTTAGAAACCTTCTCTTTCTGTAGCATATAAAACAACATATTGTACAGAGAGTTTGTCGGGTTTCTGTTTTAAAGAGATATGAAGGGCATGAAAGCTGTGAATAGTTACAGGCAGATATTTTATACACTTCTGTTAGGCATAGACTCTAAGCACCTTCCATCATTGATGCCAATTTTTTTTTTTTATTTTTTTTTTTTACACTAATTCCCTGAAAAGACAGTGATTCCAGAAAGCCAATTTTACTTCAGATTTTAGAATTTAAGGGCCTCTTCATTCTAACTCCAAACTTTGATATGTTGTTTCACTAAAAACATTTCCTAAGACATTTTAGATGTATAAAAGTCTTTTGTCCAAGTTGTGTGCCTAAAATGCATGCACCTTTCTATATATCCTAAGGTACCCCAGTGAAGGTTCCCAGGAAGGAGTTGTCGTACCAGTTCATTTCCAGTCACTACCCTCATTTTACGTCACTGAGGGGAGAGGGCTTCCCCCCTTTTCCATTTGCAATGCCCTAACCTTTGCAAATCCACAGCTCTTATGCTAAAGGCCATTTCCTCTGCAATAAATCTCACTGCCATACCATCTGCTGAGCCCCCTGACAATTTTGCTCCACGCTGTGGCAGCAGATAACAACAGTCCACAGTTTGTGATTCGAACCTACCTCTCTCCCCTGCCTCTCCAGGCTTCCTCCTTTCCTTGAGCAGCTCTTGAGAAATAAAGTTTGGTCCCACATTTGAGTGTGGAAATCTAGTGCCACCTTCTCCGCTTTCTAGTGTTTATGAAACTTATTATTCAGGCACAAGTCTACATGCATTTATTTATGTTTTTAAACATAATTTTAAGAAAAGAGAGAATAAGCTTTCCAGTCAGTTAGCTACCATACCAATGGCACAATCTCTTCACAAATAAACTTTGCTCTTGTAGAATTTGGCTTTGTATCAACTTACACTGTAAACTGCAAACTAATGAATTTGTATTGGCAGAGGAAAATGTTTCTGCTTTTACAGACTACAGCATTTACTAGTAAACAAGATTACTAAGAACAATTCCCAGTCTCCCCAGCAACTTAGTTACTTGTCTCTTACAAGGCTCATATGTTGATTCACTCCTCTCTGTGGCCCCAGAGTAATGAGTCTACTCTTAAACACCAGATAAAATTATAGCAAATGAATGCCAAGTTTTTTGAGTTCTGATATTCTGAAAAGTTAGTGTATACCTAGTGCTGGGCACAGGACTTGGTTGTATCTTGATGTCACCAGAGCTCTAGGTTTCTGCTTCAGGAGCATCCTTCAACATGTTTGCAAGTCCTCTCAATTACTAAACTCAAAAATAAGATATGGAGACCAAAATCGCTACTTACCTTGTCAGTCCTCCTCCCATCCCATTTTGTAAAAGCATGGAGCAATCCTTAAGTTATGAAGCCAGAATTACTGCACAAGTAGGAGTCTACCTAAAGCTACTTAACACCAGCCCTTGTAATATGGTTCCTTGTCCCTCTCATCGGTGCCTTCCAAGTGCATTTATTTAGAACAATGGGAAGACACTTGTTTAACCTTCTAGGAGCTCCAGCTCTCCAAGGCAGTTTTTTAACCTGAAAACACCTTACATCTGCCTCTGATTTTATCAATTACAACTGAGTTTTGTGCAGTGGTTAGAAATACACTGTCAATTACAAAATGACATACCAGTTGCATAAACAGTGTGACCTGCTAAAAGCACTCTGTTGATAAAAACCAATTGACGGTCTTTATCTGTATTCTTTGAAAGCTGGTTAATAAAGAGTGATCTAAGATTAATATGTTATTTTACTCAAGAAGTGAATTAAGCCACACTACTTCAACAGCAAGCTTCTGAAGAACCACAGATCTGAAGTACTCATGCACATGAAACTATTACAATAATGCCTTCTAGTAGATTTACTAAGCCTTACTCAAAAGGGAAGCACAAATCACTTTGGGAACTATGGATGAAGTCCACCAAACCAGTGAAATGCTTAGTCCAGATAAAGAAAGATTTGTATAAAACATTCTATTATAGTCTGGCAAGGCTTAAAGAAAAAGTACAAATAAATAGCACGCATCTGCTATAGACAGATTTTTTACAGGCTGTTAAGTACCTAACAGTGCTAAGGTATCTCAATCCCATGGAGATAAAGGAGAGTCAGATTCTGAAAGCTTTTTAAAAATAATTCAATAAATCTAGACTACTTTTTTTTTTATATATATGTCATCAAGAAGAACATAATTTCCTGTATTTTAAATAGATCTCTACTAACACTAGGAGGAAGAAAAGTCTAGCTATTGAAATGTATCAGTTTGAAAACTGATAAAAGAAAAACCTTTTATAGAACCCACTGTTAGCTTCTGGTACTCACTGCAATAAAGTACTGAAGCCAAGAGCATTTTAAAAAAAAAAAAAGACTAGCTTTTTCAAGAGAGAGAAACACCCATAGCTCTAGGAATATATGGATGCTTTGTTCTGACAGTGTAGGCCACCCTTCTTGGACATGGCTGGAAGCTGAGTTTAGGTGCTTATTCCACACTTACACATTAGAGTGCTTCTTGCACCAGCCCACCACACCAAAGAGTATGATACAGTACTAGTGTCTGCAACAATATCCTAGACATGATGCAATGCTAGTTTCACGGCATGAGAGCTCTCACCTTCAGTCTCAAACAAAATTAGAAATGTTATCACTGTCATTCCCAAATTAGGGCCTCCCCATGGGTTAGTTCACTGGAGGTCATCACGAACTCTCAGCCTCTTCAAAATTAGCACCTGTAGAAGATTCTGGTTTCACTCCTAAGAATTTACAGGGGCAGACAAGTTATTTCATAAAGCTTGTCTAACAGTACAATCCACAGACACAAACATCTACGCTCACAGCAATCAAAACATACAAACAAGTCTAAGGGCCAATAGGTTTTTTGTGCTTTAAGGATAATCTGTAGAATAACAAGAGAAATTTCCTACAATTTAAGAATTAAAAATTTCCCCCCCACATTTTCACACAGCTCTAGAGAAAAGCCTGAGTTCCTACTGAATTGAGCTAATACACTTCATATTCGCATGCTTCTGTCCCAATATAAAGATAGGGAAGGAAAATCAAATTGAATTAGAACATATTACCACATTTCAAGACTTGCAGCTAGATTTGATAGTGGAAATTTCATTATAAGTATTCTTCTTTTTAAAAAGTCCAGCCTAGTTTCGATATCATGTATGATAAAGATGGTTGACACACACAAACATCAAAGATGTTAAGGGAAGTTACTTCTATTCGCTTTTGGCTACAGCAAAGTTGAGCTTGCCAGTATATCTGCTGTAACAGTCGAAGTTGTCTATAGCTTTTGCTATTTCTGCTAATTTTACTAAGGCGATGAATAACACAGTAAGACTTACCTTCGAGAGACCAGATGCAAGTTTCTATGCCTTTAAGGCCATTAAAAACCATCAAAGTAGAAGCTGCTACACACAACTCAAAGTCCTTGTTCTAAGGACAAATATCACTCAAAAAAACACAGAGGAAGACACATTTCTCTTTTACAGAAGATGGTACCATGTTCAGCCATGAGGAACATTTTCAGATCTAAGCACAAAATTTAAAAACCATACAAAACTAATTAGATTTAATTTAGCTGATAATCTCAATGCCATTAATAACCTGGCACCCACAGACCTCATGTAATTACCGCATTATACTTTCTATGTTTGTCAACCCATTTTCAGGCACTAATTTACCAAATGATGACTGCTGTTTTTATGAACTATGTTAGCTAGAATGTAGAGCCCTTGATTTAACTTGCTCCTGTCTTCAAAAGATCTTTGCTAGAAGTTTCATTTTTAGATTGAAATTAATCTTTTCCTTAATTATTTTCCTTTAAGGAAAAAGGTTTGTTCCATGTACAAAACTAATTTCTAGCATGCCAAAGGATGGTTATACAAGTTCATGTATATTTTAAAATTGTCTTGCTACAACGTTTAGCAAGCATAAAAAATCCAGGTGCAGTACTTCTAAACCAGTTACCGTAATTTAATTATGCTCACGATGTTGAGGATAACTTGTAACATTTGCTCACTAAGGATACTTATTTCTGTTAATATTTTGAATTTTCTAAGGTAGAAAAATACAGTCTCTAGAGGATTTCAATTTTTCTCAGCTGACATCTTCACAAGGATTACATTTTCTAAGTGGATAGCCCTCAATACAAGTTAATAAATTCCAAAAGAGACTAACTCAGGCAGACATTCAGAAAAATCAGTTCAAGTAAAATGTTGTAATGTAGCATAGTTTTTTTCTGTCTGCCTGACTTATAGCTCATGCCAGGCTGGCACAAATGAGCTGTGTGGCTTTCTGTCCAGTTCACTGCACATCTATACAACACTTAACACTGTGAGGAGTAAATGTCTAATTCCTAATTTGGAACTGTAGGGACGAATCAACAGTAAGAACTTCACCTTTAGTCATCACTGGACAGCAGCACTCAAATTTTCAGGGCTGAAAGCACAGAACTCCACATATTGACACAAAGGACAAAGACACTCAGTTACGAACGCTCTTCAAGAGGGCTGGCATGGGCTTCTCGGGTTTTTATTGGGATAAAGCTATCACAGAAAAAAAAACATGTTCTTGAGGTGCTTTACCCAGTTAAATTTTGAATCATAGAACAGCCCAGGTTAGAAGGGACCTCAAAAGATCATCTCGCCCAACCTTTCATGGGAAAGGGAGCCTAGATGAGATTATCTGGCACCCCGTCCAACTGCATCTTGAAAATCTCCAGTGATGGAGAAGTTCTTCCAGTGAATGATTGTTCTTACTGTAAAAAACAATCGTTTCTTATGTCGAGATGAAACTTCTCCCAGTGAAACCTGTACTTGTCGACCCTTATCTTCGCCATGTGGCTCCTTGTGAAGACACAGCCTCTGTCCTCTTTGTAACTGCCCTTTAAGTACTGGAATACTGCGATGAGGTTCCCCCCAAGCCTTCTCCAGGGGGAAAAGACCCAACTCCTTCCGTCTTTCCTCATCGGGTAGGTTCTCCAGCCCTTTGATCATCAAAATTACTTTCTGTGTAAAGAAATCAGGTTCACATTTTTGCATGTAGGTATGCATTTTTAATTTCAGGGGAGGTCAGAAACAATTCTTGTCCCCGAGTAGAGCACCATTAAAACCATATTACAGCACTGAAAATTCATTTCTATTCCTTCTTTGACTTTGTTCACTACTCAGCAAAATGCCTTCTTGTTAATTATCGGCTTCATCATCAAGGGACAGTTTAATCACAAGACTGTCTGCAGTTCAGGCTATCACAGCAATACTAGCAGGGAACTTTGCACTGCACACAATTGGCCAGGTAATTAAAATACAACATCTTTAACCTCTTAGTTACCAAACATAAACAGTGCAGCACACATTGCCTGACTGGTGGAGGACTTGGGCGAACAAATGCAGCTGCCAAGTGCCTACTTTAACTTCCTCACAGTGTAGCTAAGCAAGCAGCACTTGTGGCTTACTGCCATTTTTGTGGGGTGGTGGAAGTCCTTTTACTCTGTGACGTAAAAAGAAATTCAGTAAACTGACTGTATTTCAAGACATTCAAATCCACAGAAAAATAAAATCACAAAACCAGGATTTTTGAAAAGCAGTGAAAACCCAGCATCCTGACAGCAATGGCAAGTCAGAGCTGATACACCTGTACAAAGCAGTATCACTGCCAACCAGCGCTACCAACTGTGTAGGACAGGGTGTGGTTGCAGGCTAGGTACTTATTACAGGATCTGCATGGGCTGAGCTACAGATGTTTTCAGCGCACTGTATTTCTGTATAAACTGAGGGGTGCAGTACACAGCTGGGAGGAGCAATCCTGCTCCAATAACTGCCTTATGGACAATTCAGAAGTTACCACAGCAGGTACTTTAGAGCAAGAAGTACACACAACAATAATAACGGGAAAGTCAGTTCTTTCATCTTTTGATGGACAATATCAAGTCCTATGTTAAAACCGGCTAGATTACCAGCTCCCTTCACTGGAAGGCTAATTCACAGCTCTGATAACTTGCAATCTTTTTCTCTTTTCCTTGCTAAATGAATTTGTGGCCTGTATTTGTTCACATGTTCCTTGGTCAACACTTCCTTCTCCATCAGCTAGCTCTCTTCTGTAATTCAACACTTGACTTTCTTTAAATATGTTTATAAATATAAACATCTACTCCTCATGTCCACAGACCAAATCATAATCTCACCTGGTGTGGCAACATCTCCGCTCCCTAATCACCGTTCCAGGAGCCCTTTTCTACACCTATTCCCATTTCAGATTTCCTTTCTCAAACAGAGTGGACCAGACTGGTATGCAGTACTCTGCATTAGCCACTGTTACACTTTTATATGATGGCAATAGCATATTATTCTCTCTTCCAGAAAACCTTCACCATTATCTCAGCTGACTGCTGTGGCAATTAACAGAAACTCTCAAGTCTCTCTTACCACTTCCATTTCCACCTGATAAAACCCCTGGCTGGAAAATAAATTCTTACTATGCTCCATGTACAAGATTGTTCATTTTCTGCTACAGTTTTTGTCTCCAGGACTCCAGTCCTAAAGGCATCGCATTCCTTGTTACTTGAATCCAGCACTGTATTAGCAATGCCTCTCAATCCTACGTGACCACATTTATCCTACTGCTTCTGTGTTCTGTACGCTGTCTAGAGACAATGACTCGTAAATTCTCATATCGTTTGGTCCAACAATCCTATGCCTTTCTCACTGATCCTCCTCTGGGAGTTTCTCTCTTCAGCTTGTGAAGAATCCACAATTGCCCACACAGGCTTTCCAAATGCAACTACAATGCTTTGTTTGTACGGGAACGGGATAAGACATCTCCAGCCACAGAGCAGAACTGAAAAAAATCGTTTAGTTTGTAAGATAAGAAAGTTGTTAATTCAGGGCATTTGCTACTTGTCCCTGTTCCCAAATTAAGCCTTTCTTTAAGGAATAAAAACAACTGTGTAAAATTCTTTAGCAGACAAGCCCTAGAGAAAGCTGCTTTCTGGGCAAGAACAAAGGAAACTTTTACAAGAAGCAGCTAATTCAATTGCTTGTTGCCTTAGTGTCCTGGTTACATTAAACCCGCACAATATGATCCTCACTGGAAGAAGAAATCATGAGCCAGACATAATCATTAAGCAAACTCAATCATGTTTATATCATTCAGATATAATCAGAACCTACTTGTCCTTATCATTTTAAGGTGTTTGAAAAGCACAGTGTTTATAGCGGAGGGCTTGCAACCCTCTTCTATCGTAAGGCTACAGAAGATAAAATACTGGACTCTCCATTTTCTTCGTAGATTCGATTCAGCATAACTTTGCTGCAGTCTAAAAAATATGGGAAGTAAACGTACAGAATATTTATCATTGAGAAAAGACAAACTGTCTTTGAGAAAATGAGTCAGATCCAGAATTGTGATAATCTGTGTGCACACTCTGAAACAGGAACACTTTCTACAGACCAGTGTCTTTAAAATGTATTGAAGATATACACAATACATAAACAGAAGTTATTTTCTATTCCACATCCATATAAATTCACCATCATTAACATAATTAGAAGCTTTATACCACAGTGTAAGATCAAATATCCTGCAAGTATTAAGTAAATAATTTCCTATAATTAATTTTCTTCATAAGCAGCTATACTAATGCAGGATCTGTCTCTTGATAAATACAAAAAACACTGAAAATTTCAATAGGGCTGTGTTACCTTACCTTAAGGTAGTTTAGGATGTTACCCAGAAGCTAATATGACTTAGTACAAAGGATGGCCCAAAACTTGTCCAAATACCTGGATGAAAACAGTCAAGCTTTCAAAGAAGTTGACCATACACATCACATCACACATTTCACATCTCACACAAACAGGATTTGAAGGATCTCAGAACTCCAAAACCAGCCAATGTTTATGTTTAGCCACATAACCACGTTCCAGAGCTTTGGATAAATAACCTCTACTTACCAGGGATGGATATCTTTTAAACCGTATTGATTTAACAGTAACATTTTCTTGCTAAAAATCTAGAAAATTTTTTGCTATCTGAAGTAATGCAATAAAACCAGTTAACAAAGTGAGTACTTCATATCAAGCTTACTTTATATCAACAACACTTCACAAAAGGTATTTGTTTACAACAGGGGCCTAGACATTAAATAACCAACCTAAAGGTCACACAAGTCAAAACTAGAAATTTAGTGCATGCTTTACAAGTTTCACATCTTCTTCATGTAATTGTTTAACCCAGTGCAGTTCAAGAACGTTCTCATTAACCCACAGGAGTTACGCAAATACACCACTGTATTTTAGGATTCCTAAGACCCCCTAGCTATAGCCTTCATATTAATGGGGAAAAAAAAAAAGATAATTTGGGACTTCAGACAAAAAAAAAAAAAAAAAAAAAAAAAAAAAAAAAA
>Ga0065711_1029433_pt1 | contig 36224 bp, 17 predicted proteins | sample Hoacrofraction12_FD_59098 | JGI IMG/M metagenome (GOLD analysis project Ga0065711, IMG submission 59098) | Hoatzin crop microbial communities from Cojedes, Venezuela - Epithelial fraction 12 v2 (version 2) | ecosystem: Host-associated > Birds > Digestive system > Esophagus > Crop | place...
CCTGGACAAGGTCCTCTACAGCCTACTGTAGGTGACCCTGCTTTGGCAGGAGGGTTGGACTAGATGACCCACAGAGGTCCCTTCCAACCCCTACCATTCTGTGATTCTGTGATTCTGTGAAAAGCAGTAGGAATCTTCCTGCTGCTCTGTGTGGACTTGGGCTCTGCCTCACCGTTTCTGTGGGGTTTGAGCCTGGCAGGCAGAGGCTAGCCAAGAAGGCAGCAAAACAGCTCACCAGTCACCTCACAGCCTGGTATATTAACTTCACTGGCCTCCCATTTCTGTTGAATGCAATACCAAGGTGATGATGTACAGCAGCTGTAGTGCAGGGCTGCCGCCCATCCTACCCCCTCGGCTGTGAGGAGATCAGCTCTGACAGAGAGGCGGCATGAAGAGCTGGGCAGGAGAGCTTCCTCAGCTTCAACAGCTTGACCACCATCAAACAAAAAAATCAGCGGGGATTGAGAATGAGAGGCCGGGAAGGTGCAGCCCCATGTGACCCAGTATGCAGGAGTGGCAGGCAGGAGGAAGGGCAGGCAGCGGTAAGTGAAGCAGACAAATGAGCATCATTAGGGAACAGCACAGAAAAAGGAAGCCAGATGAAAGGGATGAAGGAAACAGTCACATAAATCTTCACACCCCCCCCCTTTGCGTATCATATTAATTTGCATGGTTGTTATTTTTGCGAGGAGATACTTTCTTCCTGAGGAGTAATCTGTCAGATTTCATTAGCCCCTGGACCAGCAAACCTCAGTCAGCACCGATGACCTCCAATTCTCCTTCCCGAAAGGTGCCATTCCCGCACTTCAGGTTCTGCACAGCATGTTTCACTGTTTACACTGTCTAATATACCAGATTGGCTGCACTTAATGCAAAATAAGGGACATGAGCCTCAAACTGTATCTATGACTCCACAGACTTCAGCGACATTTCACTGATTTCTAACAGCTCAGCATCAGGTGTTGAATTTTACTGCATTAAAAACTAATGGCAAAGATTTTACTGTGTCCATTAAAAACCCTCTGTTAAAGGCTTAAAGTACAACAATTAAATGCAATTACAACTAGCCACTACAAATTTCAATAAATTTTGTCCTGTAAGTATGAAAATATCTCTTGCTGTTCCCTCATCTTTCATCTCTTGTTTTTAAAGACATTGATTTATTAGTTTACAGCTTCACTAAATTGAGAAAGCCTGATGCTCAGACTTCTTACACGTGACTTCTGAGTCTCATTTCTCAAATATACTGCATGGTTATTTTGACAGTTTCACTACATTTAATTAGGAATCAGTTTTCCAACAGTTTGAATACTGCAATATTATACTGTTAGTGTTTCCCTCTTTTATGCTTAGTTCAACATTGACTGAATTACAGCTTTGAACTTTGTTTTGGTACATGTAAGGCAGTGTGACAGTTTTGACTTTATTCTCAGTGAAAACCAACTAATATGCACCAGTAAGAAAATTCTTAGAAAAGCAGTCTTATTGAATGATAATCCCTCTCCTCATTAAAGCCTTCCTTGTTCCCCAATTCCTTTGGTTTTTTTACAGAGACACATAAACCCACTTGTAAAATATTTCATGATGATTTCATGATGAGGCAAAAAGGACTTTAATGATCTTACTATAATTTGACTTTGGACACATAATCTAAGGGAATATTTCCAGCAATGAAATTGCAAATGTGTATAGGATCAATTGCTAATCTCTTTAGCATCTTTAAAATATGTCACAAATGTCACAATATTCCACGCTCTTTCTCCATTCCTATATTTCCAAAACAAAATGTTTTCAGAAAGAATGGTTGATTCTAGCACTATAGATATTTCTGAGTAGTCTTTATTAAATATTGCTTTCTTGAAGCATCAAAGGTACCATTCCGTCTCCACTTACAGCCATTCAGCTCTGATTTTTGTGTAATTGATGCAAATGAAGCATGTAATAGTGTTTTGTCAAATGCATGAAAAACAGCTTTAGGACTTTCTAGTTATAGGAGAAATGAGAATGAAGAGAATTTGAGAAGTTAAGGAAGCTTAAGAACATATTAGGTGATTTCATTCTTCCAATGTAGAAAAATACTTCTGCCTTGTCTACATTCAAGCTTGAATGGATATGCTAACCTTAAATTTTTGCACATAAAGCAGCTTCCCTTCCCAGATTACCCAACAAATAGACTGTGTGTATTAACAGCTACATGGATGGTATCTAGAATAGGTCATCTGCATTTGCTTATAGTTGTGGGCAGAACACAAAGTATTTCTGGGTATTAGGCACATATTTAAGCCTCACTATATTAACTAAAAAGTATCTCCAAACACAGAGATTTTTGTGTTATATCCATTTCTCTTTCATTTAGCACATTTACAAAAGAGGCAGCTGCTAACCCATGAAGTTGAAACTCACAGTTCATAACGCCTCAGAAGTTCAATACAGGTTAGGCCAAAAACACTGAGAAAATCTCAGAGTGCAGGGAAGACCCTGTAGAGTCAAAGAGGTACGATCCGAGGTAATGAAAAGGTTAAAAGGCTCACTGTCTGGAATACCTGACTTTCTCACAAGCAAAAATAACAAAATCAGGCTCTCGGGTCCTGGAAATAGAAGACAGCCCTCCTGAGTATCTCATAATAAAACTATTTTTTTCCATTTCATTTCACGGCAGACTTGTTTTACTTTGCCAGTAATTCACCACGCTCAAAGATGATGCAGTGCTGTATGGTAAGTAAAATTTACTTTTTGACCAAGCCACTTCTTCACTCATCAGGAGGTCCTCCAATAAACTGGCAGAGTTTTCTGTATAGCACAAGTGAATAAACTGGGTGATAAACAGGTGCATGACAAAACTGTTTTTCTTCACTCCGTATGGAAGTTGAGATTATAGAAACACAAACGGTGTCTTAATGTGGCAGTCTTCAGATTAACCCTCAGACCCGGGATGCTCAAGCAATTTAGCATCTGCTCCACACCAAGCACCAGGGCACTGAGCAGAGGGATGGTTTGGGAGCTGAGTTTTGGAGTGCTGAGGAACGGGACTTTGATCCAGGGTGGCACATACTGAGGCTGTCAGATGTGGAGTGGTATCACAGGTTCTTAACTAATCTGATCTGGAAGCTGAATTTTGTGGCACAGTGTACAATAAATATTGAAATATACCTGGTCCATCTTGCTAGGTTCTTTGTGGAGCACTAAGAGACCTCCATGAAGCATGAGTACAGCAAAAATGCTTACAACTAATCTGCATTAATCTCTACAGAAGAGAGGACGTGTTGGGCTCTTTCTTACTTCTGACTGATGCCCTATCCTTATTTATTTTGGTCTTCTTCAACTAGGCAGGTAGCCAACTAGCCATCTGCATGTACAACTACATGTAAAGTACACAGATGTACACTTACACTCCCAATCAAAACAGCTGCATGGGCATTTGGGGTCATGCATGGATCAAGACCTAGTGTGTGGATTTGGGTTAAAGGTTTAAAAATGAAGGTAAAGCATAAATCTTCAAAACCCAGTTTATTCCTTTCTAGGGACTGAAAATGAACTATTGTTTTCATGAAAGTCTCATTTTATCTATTTTTTGAAGAATACACTTACATATTGTGCAACAGATATCAAGAAATCCTTAGTCTGTAACTGATATACATTCTGCCACTTCATGCACTGGCATTTACCTTTCCGTGCTGTCTTCTGAACTGTAGAGGCATCAAGTCATGTCTTCGTTAGCCAGAAAATAGTATTTCTGGGTATATAAGCAGCTTTTTACTCTACGTGACATCTACTCATCCCTAAGATTTCTGTGTCCGTATGCGAGTAGAAAGGGGAAGAAAAGCTGACACATAGCATCTCTCCACTAGCCTTCACTACACCTGTCAAAACCAAAATACAGCTATTTGGGTGTTTTAAAACACTCCATTCAAGTCTTACTGCCATAAACTTGGAGGAGAAAATATCAGCTGCAGGAAGGTACAAGATGCTGCATAAATGGTCTTGATTGCCTTGGGATCCACTCCAGTCTCTTTTTCAGACTGGAGGACAACCTCTCCATAGTACATAAGGTGGAGAACCTTGCTCAGGGATTACTTGTAATGCTATCAGCATTAGAGGGGACAGTCTGATTCAAAACACGGAAGTTCTTTTATTCTTGAATCTCTGTAACGAGCTTCTTGGTCCAATGGCTGTACCGTGCAGCCTCCAAAACAAGCGACATGCTGCAAACTTGCATTCTTTGTCCTTTGATTGGTAAATAACTTTAAATAACAGCAGTGCATATGCCTGCTTTTACACTGAAGGATGGATTAGGGAAATGTATTGACTTGTTTTCCACTTCAGTAAAAACACTTTTCACGCAATCTATAGATAACAATGAGCAAAGAGTCAGGCAATGCTGCTTAACAAACCCACTTACTTTAAGTGCACTTATCTGTAAATACCTCATTCCTGAAAAAGTATACGGCCTACATTGATGTATCACAGTGCTTCAGTTTTTGAAACCAGCAGGCAGATGAGCTACCCTCCTTGGGGACTGTTTTGCAAAATCGTGTGCACTAGGTGCAATCTAGTCCACTCAGTCAAAAAGAAAAAGCATTTTCTAAATGCCTGTCTGTGAGCCCCTGGGATGACTCGTCTCTGGCAGCAAGGATTAGGTATTCAGAGATGACAGAGAAATCACCTCCCTTTTTGCTCATCTCACCAGTGCGGAGCTTTGACTCCATCACAGGATGTGCTGGATACTGCAGCATCGCCCATGACAAGTGAAATCATCCAGAGCAGCAGTTCTCAAACGAGGGCTTAGGTGCCCAAAGAAATGTTTGAATTGCTACAAGGCCCCATACCTTGTCCACCCTACTGTGGCCTTGGACAGCCATTGGGAAAATCTAGGCAGAGGCATCTAACCCTTCTGAATGTTTTTTTCAATGCAAATTCAAATGCTTATGTTGACACAGCCCCCTCCAGTGGGGCCAAGGCCACCAGCCCACACCCAAGAGCCTGAACAATCAGATGCCTGTCCACTCACTCTCTTACAAGCTGTGCTTCTTCAAAACCTCTCAGACACAAGCAGCGATCCCAGCTCCTTCCTCCATCAGCCCGAGTGTGCTCGCATGCCAGCAACAGGCACTTGCAGCGAGAATTACCAGACTGTGCCACAAAGAGCCTTCGTGTCTTAGGTCCCAAGCACAAAAATATAATGGAGAAATACCATGGCTCCTGTCAGTGTGCCCCGGGATCTTCAACGGGAAAACTATAAATGTGTCCTGCTCTTTGAGGGCATCTCAGTAAGAAAAATCACAGAATCACAGAATGGTACGGGCTGGAAGGGACCTCTGTGAGTCACCTAGTCCAAACGCCCTGCCGAAGCAGGGTCACCTACAGCAGGCTGCACAGGACCTTATCCAGGCAGGTCTTGAATATCTCCAGAGAAGGAGACTCCACTACCTCCCTGGGCAGCCTGTTCCAGGGCTCCATCACCCTCAGAGGGAAGAAGTTCTTCCTCATGTTCAGATGGCACTTCCTATGCTTCGGTTTGTGCCCATTGCCCCTTGTCCTGTCACGGGGCACCACTGAAAAGAGTCTGGCCCCATCCTCCTGACAGCCACCCTTCAGATATTTCTAGGCATTTATAAGGTCCCCTCTCAGCCTTCTCTTCTTCAGGCTAAACAATTGTACGGACTTACTATACAGACTGCCACATATTGACTCCAAGGCATGGGCTGGCCTGGAAACCATGGTGCAGAAAACTAATAGCCAGAAGCCAGCCCTTCACCCATGTCCCCTTCCTTTACTTGCTTTTAAGCCATGGCATCACGGCCTGAGCCAGGCAGTGTTCGTCACGCAGGCCCTTGCAGGACCCAGCGGGCACGCTACGTCCCCGGCTGCCTCACAGCAAGAGGCAGAAGAGCCTTGTGGGAGATGCCAGCCAAGGGCACGGTCTGTTCCGCTTCACAAGCTTTAAGATGTTGGGGTCACTATACACAATTCTTGCCTATGCTTCGTCGGCCTGCTCGGAAGTCTCGTGACAGCCGTACACCCTGTCCTAAGCACAGAACCGAGGCATTCAATTTAGCATGCTGCTTCAGCGACTGAAGCACCAGCGTTTCACAAAACTGCTTATTCAGGAACAAATTATGTATGTGTCACCGCTCCCTGCAATAAATGTAGAAAGTTTTATAGTGCACTTGATAAAAAACTCAACTTTGATTTGGGTTTTTTTATATCATTTACTAGAATTTTATGTTCGTGATTGCCTTCTACAATACCCAATTCAAATGGAAAAGAAATATGGGGAAAATTACATTGTTAGCAGGAAAAAAATTTAATAAATAAAATGTGCTGGAAGTAAAACAGATGGTTGGCACCTGGTGGTTCTGTATAGCCCTGGGTGGCAGATAAGCTGTTCCTATGGTTGGAGAGAGAGAGAAGGGAAACATGTCTCTACCACTGATGCACACGAGCTGTTCCAGGGCTCTTGACAATGTGTGGTCTGGGGCTACCAGCTGTGCCTAAACTGAAGGTAGCTGCTCAGCCGTCCACAATATGGCTTTTTTCCTACAGCCTGGAGGATGTTGTGCACGCAGCCAGCTGACCGCCGTCACACACGCCTGGGGACCGGGGCCTCCGAGCACAGCATGGCACTTGGCACCTCCCGAGCAAAGCCAGAGCACGGCAGCAGCCTCTGCTGCTCTGCCTTGCAGCCTCTCGGGAGTGCCGAGAAGCCGACCGCAACCACAACGCGGTCACTCCACGTATCTCCATGCCCTCCCTGCTTCTGAACCACACCTAGTGTGGATCCATGCATGGCATTGTACTATGTATCGCTGCATTATATATCGCACAGGGACACCCCCTGCACAGAGGCTCCTTTGCAGAGAAAGTTTATGACCTCTCCAAACAACTCTGCTGCAATAGTCTCTAGCAGTGTAGATCTCGGCAGCACTTCATGGCCATATGCAGTTTCAGAAAGAGGATGTCAGAGCTGTCAGTCAGCTACAACTCATCTTTCCCACAAAGCTATTGAGTGTGACAGTAAACACTCGTCTTCAGCTAAGCCTATTTTGAAAAATTACTTGAAGGCAAGTTGTCAAAAAAACAGACAAGCTATTTCAAATGGGAACAGCAAGGCGAGTGCCAGTGCTGACTTGCCTCAGGTTTGGATACAAGGTCACGCAGCAGGAGAAACAAGAAAAAAAAATATCAGCATATGCTGTATGATGTAGTAATTTTAATGACAAAATTGCTCATTCTCATCTCTTATCCACAGAGCTTGATCCAGCCAACCTGGAACGTAACCTCCTTCCTCCACAGGCTGCCTTTATCTTGTGTTGGTACTCGGTGACATGTATACCACACACAGGAAGTCAACTTCCTTGGTCGTCTCCCAAGAACTACAACATTGAGCAAAGCAAGGGACGAACAGGAGCCAGCACAGCTTTTCTCACCAGTGCTGTCTTGGAAAACTGGCTGGTTCCAATCCACCCGCAGAGAGGCTGCGCCCACTCCCCCAAATCTCCTGCAGCAAAGGGGCGAGAGAGGTCCACATGGAGTGATGCAGGAAGATTTGATACAGAGCTCCTATGCCAGAAGCATGACCTTGCATGCCACAACAGTAGGTTGGAAGGATGAGACACTACCGTCCAAAAGCACAGCTACGGGAAGGATATGGAGACCACTGGCACAGAAGTGGTTCTTATCTTGTGTTGTATGCGTAATAGCTGCAATTCCAGTGCATTTTGCAACGGCTCTGCTACTTCAAAAGTCCATGAGCAACAACAGTGTTCAAACTTTATCACCTTAGCCATCTAATGTTGGTTTTTCAGCACACAAAATGTCACTAAACAGATTACATGTCAGATTTTGGAAGGTCATTTCCAACATTCCATTTCAGAAACATCCACTATTTACTTATTTACTGAGCACTCAGCACTTAACACTTTGTCAAATTATTTTCACATAACCATAGAAAAACTAGCCCCTCTGGCCAGCCTCCTGCAGGTAATACTGCAAACATTCACAAACAAGTGCTATAACCTGACTATCATGCTTGTAGTAGCATTCCTGTGACACCAGAAAGCTTTTATCAGGTCTGTGCAGTGTATGTTTTAAGCAGCTTATCAGAGCCACTAGCCTCAAAGGGTCCTCAAACAGACATGACAGAAAACGTTGCTATTTTTACAGCCTACGTACTTAAGTGAACAACTTACCTTTTAAACACTACAGCAATCAGTTGATTTACCACATCTTTAGACCAGCATCCCAGAACTTCTCCCACCCAGATCTGCAAGTGTCTGTGAAAAACTTGGCCACTGAGCATCTATCTTGCCTAAGTTTTAATTCTATCACCTACTATTTATTGACATTAACTTTTCATATTTAATAGAATTTCCAAACTCACAGAGGAATTCCCATCAGAGTGCTTCTAAGTGAAGCACTTGGAAGCAGGTATCTGTAAGATCTTAGCAAATCATCAAAATTTACAAAGTGAATTGCTCCTTCAATCTGTTTCAAAAAAACTCCTCCTACTTCAGAGCCCAGCTAGGCTAGGCTGTATACTTCAAAATTCTGCAGTGTTCAGGAATGGAAAGGGTAGTCCAGAAGCACTGTGAAAATTATCTAATTTACAATAAAACTGCTTAGGAAATCCATGAATTTTGGGGGTAATGATATCAGAAAAGATGCACATGATCTCACCTGCTCTATCTATTTCATCCTCTGTTTAGGAGAGAAAAACATCTGCTGCAATTCCAGACACTTTCCTCTCCCAACAGAGAAAGACAGGATTGTCTAAGATTTGCTTTATTTTTCAATTGCCAAAGAATATTCACATGAATCATTTACATTAGCAACTGGAAAAAAAACAGGTAACTACAGATAGACGACTTTGGAAATAAATTCCCACCAATCAGAGTATTTGAAAGTGTTCTCATTAACAGCATTTTGTTCAAATAAGATGCTTTTAATTATGGTTTTAATTGATTATTGATACTTAACTTCAGGTGTTTGCAGGGAAAACATTCTGCATGAATAATTATATGATACACTCAAAAAAAACAGTCATTTCTGTTTCCACTGTGCAATTTATTCAGTTTCAAATTAGAAAAAAATTACTACGTATTTGACAATTCACATGCATAAACTCAAACTTTTCAGCCCCAAAAAATCTTGATTTCTTTCAGTCTTGTATTAAGGTGTTCAGGAATTTCACGTAGGCAGACAAATATCTGGATTTTTTAAAAAAGAACCAACATAGAGACACAGGCTATAACTCAGTTTTACTTCTGTTAACAAACACAACCAAAGTGAGTCCTGGTAGTATGCAGTTGCATTCTTTATCTTCTCAGTTGCACGTAGCTGATAGGAGTCAAAGGGATTGGGCAAGAGTTATCTTCAGCAAAAGTTTTCTTCAACAGTGTCTTGATTTGGAGTGCTGAATAAGCCATTGTAATGTTATGTCTGCCAGGATAGATAAAACAAAATGAAAAACTCAACAGCCTGTTTGCGGAGCGGGAAAGGACAACAGAACACCAGCAGGTCAATACAAATAAAAAAGCCCCAAACAAACAAAACCCAGAAACCACAGGCTCTGATTTACACCTTATTAAAAATTCGGTAATTAAAACTCCAAGTAGGGGTTTTTTTCCTGCTGCTTTTTGTTTGTTTTTAAATCATGTGCATTTTGTATTCTTGAAATATGATGACTGACATGAAGTTCTCTATGCCACAGATGAAGAACTGCTGGAAAAGCAAAGATTTAAGATGACCATAAAATGAACTGTAAAATCCACACTAGAATGAAATGCAGTGTGAGAACAAAGGCAGAAATACACAACTAGAAGGAAAGAGAAGGGCAAACATCTGACAAAGCATTAAGAAGCCATTTAGGTAGGCTGTAGGAGTCCAAGGTCTCTGAAAGACATGCAACTCTGGACTAAAATTTGATAGCTCCTGATCCAATCTAACGCACTATGCTGAAAACTGCAGCAGTTCACAAACTGATTCATGAGCAGATTAGATATTTTTGCCTCAAGGCAGTAAAAACTGTCAGGGAGGTAGGAAGGATGTCAAGGGGCAGCAACAGCTCTAGCCCTCAAATTTAAATTTGTTGTCACATCTGTCCTAAGCTCAAGACAGCACTCCATGAATATCCTGGCAGACCAGCTTAGGCACTGGGACTGCAGACAAAAGCATCCCACGGCATCTAAAACAAAGCTAATAGCTATATACTGATCTCCCAGAGTCTCTCAGGACACAAAAACTGGCAGCCTTACACCTGCACCTCCTGATGAGACCAGTTCGCCAGGCTGCAGTTTGCACTGAAAAACAATTCTCATCTCATTCAACAGCATTGACATCAATCAAAAATGCAGAGGAAGAAGACAGCTCCCAGTCTTCTCCGTAACAGCCTAGTAGTTTCATCACTTTAATAAGCTGAATACGTTTTCATTATTGCTTTTTGTTACAAACGATATTTTCCAGTCCTTTGATCTCCCTAGGTTTTTGCCCAATTTTCAGTTTCTCAAGGTCTTCCTCAAAATACGGCGCACAGTGCTCCAGTAATGCCTATGCGGTTCCAAACACCTGGGATATACGCAGTCTGCTCCCATTGATTTCTTTGGGCAAATACTCTGGAACCAGGCTAGCCCTACTAGGCACAACGTTACACTGGAAGGCACTGGACTGATTCTCTGTTTGGATTTAAGTCTTTTTCAGAACTTCTCCCAGGACTTTCACAAGTAAGTGATCTACACAGTTCTGGATCAGTGATCATTCTTTTCATTATTTTCCCATTTGCCAATTTTAGCATGCTTTCTTTGCATGCTTGTCTCCTCCAGGATGAACCAGGAGGCTCAAAACCTATTTTCTCCAGGATCCTTTCAGAAATTAAGCTTTTTTTTATCAGTTTCTAGTCACAATATGACTGTTGAGATCCTCCACTGCAGCCTTGCCAATCTGATGAGGATTATGCACCGCATTTCTAAAACCACAATCACCCCCACCGCCCTTCACCTATGCAGATAACCCTGACTATGTTGTCTTCCTCAGTCCTTATATCCCAAAGTCCAGTCTTCCCCAGCGTAACAGTACATCCCTCACTCAGATGTAACTGTTGCACCCCAAGCTGTAGTGAACCTGAGTCTGGTCTCCTTCAAACCAACGTACCCAAATCGCGTACACCATTTCCAAGAGAAGCCCTCACTGCCTAACACGTCCCTGCACACAGCTGAAATCTCCGCCAGCCCTCTGAAGCCCAGGTGTCATGGCACAGTCTCCCCACCACCTCTACTACCTGGTCCTCTCTGCCTGGGCTGGAAATTTCCCCTGCTGCCAAGAGAAACTGGCTTTCCTCCCATTCCCACTCCCACCATCTCTCATTCGGCTGAGCCCTACAGAGCTGCTCAGCTCTTCTAATGAGTCTGGCTTCTACACTTAGATCCTCTCCTCCATCCAGCACCACTCCTCTCGGCACTCTGCAGGGCAGAAGGGTGGCACAGGGGCAGCATGCCCCCAGGCAACTGTCCCTTAGCCTGTGCTTCACTCCCTTCTCCTGCCCCACAGAGGGAAGGGAAGGGGACAACATGGCAGAGGAGAGGGACAGGACAGTGGAAGAAAGGCGGGAGAGAGAATACAGGGCAAAAAGCAAAGGCAGATGGAAGACAACTTCATCGGGCTTTCACAGGTTCTCACTGACTTCAGGGTGCACTCTTTGTGTCTCCAGTAGGACAAAAGCACTGCTCCCTCAGTTTGAGGAACACGTGAAACACTTACCAAAATTTTTTAAGTATCACCTGATAATTGGAAGGCCTTCATACTCAGAGTTACTATTTTTTCAAAAGTAACACAGTTTTTGTAAGAGATTAAATTACTTTGGGTTTTAAATATGTTTTTCTCAGGCCCCTGTCAAATTAATTTAACGTCCCATGGAACTACATAGTTCTACAAGTGACTTTTAAATTACACATAATTCTATATTAGAACAAATACAATTGCATGCAGTATTTGCAACAAAATCTTTCAAAGTAAATTGAGATTTTCTGTTATATATTGGAGTTCAATATTCAAATCTCATCTACATGTTTAGTATCTGATTCAAAGTACAAAGTATACACTGATGATGCTGTAAGAAGCAGCAGCTTACCAATGTTATCCTTCTCTTTACACGAAATAGAATAGCAACAGATTTCTCTGTCTTGAATAGCTGAAAGATTTCTACAGAAAAAAAAAAATGTAAAGTGAGTAGTGTTGTAACTCCACAAAAGCTGACAAAAGAAATTTCCATTAAATTACATGTTTTCTGCTTTTTACTCAGTGGGTTCAACTCTACCCTCAGATATTAAATTTTTGAAATACGCTACCTCATGTTTCTTAAACTATGAAGATTATAAGGATATAAAGTAATTTCACGAAAATTCAAATTTCTCATTAAGTCAGTGTAACAGTGAATAATAAAACCACAGAAATCCATGAGCAGAAAGTAACATTTTGTAGCAGCAACCAAGTAACATTACCATGACTTGGCATTCACCTTTTACTCTTTTCACTTAGAATTCAGAGTTTTTATCTCTCATAACTCTTATAATCAAATAACAGTACTCAAATGATCACACCACTAATCTTCAGGATGTTTATTACATCATACCTAAAAATATCAGATCCGATTTCTACTGAAAGGACGCCTCTACACTTAGGAAGAAACTGATTCTTAATTAACTTCTGTTTCTTTCTGAGAATATCCCCATCCCTCTTAGAGTTTCTGAGCACTTCTGTTATTTTTTCATTTATTTATCCTCACACGCGTGATACAGACATGCAGGAAACATTTTGTTGCTGGAGCAGATGGGGAGTGTAGGCACTGAGAAGGAAAGAGTCTTGTGATCACACACGAGACTTTGATAAAGGAGAACTAAACAGTGACCTCCCTGGACGTCAGGAGAGCAGACCTGGCCTCTTCAGGGATATGCCTGGAAGAGTCCCATGGCATAAGGCCCTGTAGCAAAGAACGGCCCAAGAAAGCTGGTTAATATTCAAGGATCATCTACAAGCTCAAGAGCAGCCTTTTGAGCAGGACTCTCTAACGAGTCCAGAAGAAAAGCCAGGAGGCATAAGTGGATGAACGATGAGCTCCTGACAAAATCCAGTCACAAAAAGGAAGCATACAGAAGGTGGAAGCAGGGACAGGTAACCAGGGAGGAACACAGAAACACTGTCCAGGCATGCAGAGACACAGTTAGGACAGCCACAGCCCAACTGAAATTGGATCTCGTGAGGGATGTCAAAGGCAACAAGATGGGATTCTGTAAGTACAAAAGTGACAAATGTAAGACAAGGGAAAATGTGGGCCCATTGCCCAATGAGACAGGGGACCTGGTTAGACAGGACATTGAAAAGGCAGAAGTACTGAATGCCGTCTTCGCCTCCATCTTTACCAGCAAGGCCAACCTTCAGGAATCCCAAGCTCCAGAGCCCAGGAGAAAATCTGGAGCAAGGCAGTCGTTCCCTTGATGGAAAAGGATCAGGTCAGGGGATACATAAACAAACGGGACAGAGAATTCCACAGGCTCTGATGGGATGCACCTACATGTGATGAGGGAGCTGGATGATGTCATTGTGAGGCCACTCTCAATAACCTTTGAATGATCATGGCAACTGGGAGAGGTGCCTGAGGAGTGGAGGAAACAAGCATCACTCATCTTCAGAAAGAGCAGAAGGAGGACCCAGGGAACTATGTGACTGTCAGCCTCACCTTGATTCCTGGGAAGATGGTGGAGCAACTAATCCTGGAAACCACACATCTGACAGACAAGAAGGTGATCAGGAGCAGGCAGCACGGATTCACGAAGGGGAAATCATGCTTGACCAACTCAGTAACCTTCTACAATGAAATCTACAGCTTGGTAGATGAGGGGAGAGCAGTGCATATTCCGCACCTTGACTTCAGTAAGGTTTTTAATGCAGTCTCACATAACACCCTCATAGACAAGCTGAGAAAGTACGGGCTGGACGAGCTGATTGTGATGTGGACCGAAAATTGGTTGAACACTCAGGCCCATAGGGTGGTTATCGGTGGCACGAAGGCTAGCTGGAGGCCAGTAACTAGCAGTGTACTCTTGGGATCAATACTGGGTCCAATCCTGTTCAACATCTTTGTCAACAATCTGGATGATGGGGTAGCACATACCCTTAGCAAGTCTGCTGATGACACAAAACTGGGAGGAGTGGCTGATACAGCAGAGGGTTGTGCTCCAGGGGGACCTTCACAGGCTGAAGAAATGGGCTGACAGGAATCTCATGTAGTTCAACAAGTAATGCAAAGTCCTGCCCTTGGGGAGGAACACCAGTACATGTTGGGAGACAACTGTTTGGGAAAGCAGCTTTGCAGAAAAGGACCTGGGGGTTCTCACGGACACCAAGTTGAACATGAGCTAGCAATGTGGCAAAAAAGGCTAATGGTATCCTGGACTGTATCAGGAGAAGTGCTGACAGCTGGTTGAGGGAGGTGGTCCTTCCCCTCTACTCAGCCCTGGTGAGTGGAGCCCTGGGGAGCACCTGGGGTGCTGTATCCAGTTCTGGCTCCCCAGTACAAAAGCGATGCAGAGCTACTGGAGAAAGTCCAATGAAGGGCCACTAAAATGTTTAAGGGACTGGAGCATCTCACATATTAGGAAAGTCTGAGAAACCTGGGACTGCTTCGCCTAGAGAAGACAAGGCTCAGGGAGGATCTTCTTAATGTGTACAAATATCTGAAGGGAGGCTGTAAAGACAGAGCCCAGTGACAGGACAAGTGGCAATGGGCACAAACTGAAACACAGGAAGCCCCCCCTGAACATGAAGAAACACTTTTTACCTCTTACAGTGACTGAGCACCAGCACAGGTTGCCCAGAAAGGTTGCAGAGTCTTCAACCTTGGAGATACTCAAAAGCCATCTGGACACAGTCCAGGGCAATCAGCTCTAGGTGGCTCCGCTTGAGCAAGTGGGTGGACAAGATCACCTCCAGAGGTCCCTTCCAACCTCAGCCATTCTGTGATTGTGTGTTTCCTAAGTCCCAGTTTATCTGCTTAGCCTTTGGACCATCCTTCTGCACTGAAACTTCACTTCTTCACTTGCACTTCCTACTGACTAAAATTATGCGATTTGTGACACAGAATCTTATTCTGCAAAATTATCGCTATACCAGCCATTTTTACAAAATTGTGTATTTCCTTTACAATTACCCTTACGATGCACCAATTTAAGTTAGTTTCAGTAACCCATAAGTAATCCATACTCTGGATACATGCCAAAAATACCTGAATTGCTTAAATTTACAGACAGCAGTTTGAAATGGTTCTGTTCTAATGCCATTCGAGCATTAAGCTGTCACTACAATGTACTCTGAAACGTGTAAGTGAGCCTATCACTATCTATAGCAGTTGTTTCTTCAGTGATGGGAAAACAGGATTATCTGAAACTACTTTATACAACCGAAATAATAATCAAGAGAGGTTCAAATCTACTGCAGTCAGTTATCAGCCTAGCTCGCTATTTCAACTGCCAGCAGAGCTCGAAGTGGGGTATCTGAGAACATAAAATGGAATCTGTTATAGCTGGTTATTGCCACAGACAACCAACGATTTTCTCTTAAATATCAAATTTCACAGTGTCTCAGCTTTTCACACAGGCCAGCTACTTACAATTTCTCAATTAACTGCTTTTCATCCAGTGCACCTGGGAGGTCTCTTTTATTTCCAAGGACTAACACCTGAAAGAAATCATTCATATTCGTGTTAAACCCAGGACCAATAGAAGTTTATTTCTGTCTGTAACCATTTGTTGGCATTATTTTGTGTCTTGCAGCCAAGTATTTAGAACGCAATAGCAGACATATTCAAAATGACCAACGACTGTGGGAGCATCATGGAAATCCCACTCCTAGCCAGGGTCAGATGGCAGATGCACATCATCTGAAAACTGGATCCAATTATTTCTGGGTGTATCAGTATCAGAAGTCTCCCCGGAAGTGAATCTCTCAATTCTGGATGGCATTATGGGATGGTGTCAGACTGCACTAAGTGGATTCCTTCTGCATGCATCTAAGCCTGGAGGAGAGCATGTACCAGGTGTGCTCTAGCCACCCCACTAACACTCAATCCACAAGACCAGACCAATGTTAATCAAAAGTAGAGCCCCAGAAGTATAGGCTGGGTCCTCAAGACCCAGACATGATTCTCTCTACAGTTTTGCTCCCCTGCTTCTTAACATTGGCATACTATCAGCCAGGCATCCAAACGATGTATCACCCAAGCATCAGCCAAATGGCTGATTCCTCTCCTTCCCCTTTGAGTATCCATGGTAGAAATCAGAAGGGCAGCCATTAGGAATCAAATCTGAGAAATGCAGAAAATTTACTGAACTTAAAGAGTTCCTGCACAATACTTCAGGCCTGAAGTATATACTAAGGTCAGGCGAATGGGTTGAGCACATTCTAAGATAAAGCAAGCGACAGAAGGTTTTTCTAATTATGATTGCATTATTGTTCTCCAGATGCATTACAATTTCAAGTCAAGAAATTGTCCCATTATTTCCCATGAACTTGGAACACATTAGAACTCATTACTTGCAATCTCAGATTAATAAAGGTACCTTGAAACCTGTAATGCCAAAGCCCAAGTACAATAAATTGAAGGAAGTTCAATACTAGTTACTACCTATGAAATGAAAATAAGTAAACAATACATTACTGCACCTTGGAAATTACTCTGCTGGTGAGGCTGGTCAATTGCAATGTGATATTATAACATATAAAAGGAAAGGAACTTAATTAAATAGTCCTGAATATAGGACAGACCTATCATTTGAGGAAGGAAAAGCGTGAAGTAAAACAAGATGTTAAGACAATACAAAGGACAGACAATGTCACTCGCCATGAACAGCGTGACTGTAGGTTCCTGTAGGATTTGTTCAATATGTACTTAACACAAAAAAATGCAAGAATAATGGCAAACTTCATAAAAAAGATGGATAGTCACTTGAAAAGTCTCCTTCAAGAACGGATGTGTGAGAACTTCTTTTCACAATGCCTTCATATTGGTTGTCTACTCATCCTCAGATAACTTCGATTGCTTGCACTGGCCAAATGTCCAAATATTTGCTTACAAAAAAACCGGCCAAGCAAGAGCCATCAAGTTGTGAATAACTTCTTCCTGATTTGTATGTACCATTATTTTCTTTCTTACAATAAAGGTATGAACTCTTGCTTGGTGACGTCAGCATCCAAGATCATTGTAAACCTCACTGATTCCTACCAGCTCTCAACTGGCAGATTACATTTAATTAAACAAAATTAGTCTCCACTTCCACAATACCTCACTAGAATTTCAGCAGAATATACTATCCTTGACAATTCCTGCTGGTGAACAGAAGCACATTTGCATTTTTTCCACACAGTTTAGTTTGAAAAACTAAAAAGTCTAGACACAGAAAAAGTCAAGCTCCTCCACCGCCTCTGGAAGCAGAGGACACTATTTGACGTTAGTGTCTACCAGCCTTCGGAAGGACAAATCTCATATGCCTTAAGCTACTGCCAGAAACCTATCTGCGTCACTGGTTCAAACCCAGCCAACAAGGGGACCGACTGGAAGTAATTACTGTCTGATAATGCCACATGTGAAAATGAATTTTTTCCAAATCTATTCTGACCTTTAGACTAGAAAACGTACAAACACACAGCAGCACTTGATAAGATGCTGAGTCCTCTAAAAAAAAAGTCACAATAATTTTTGTAAGAGCGCTCAGTTGTATCAAGGCTGCACCATATTTAAGCTATTATTTTCAAGAATCCAGAGGAACGAATTAATGAGGATTTAGGCTACACTGTCTACATTCAGGTAAGAATAATAATCAAAATACTTACTGGAATTCCATGCAATTGTGGTTTATCTATCAAACTGTGTAGCTCATTCTTTGAAGCTTCTACTTTTTCTAAGTCTGCTGCATCCACCATGTAACTGCAATGGGAATATAGTTATTTATGGAATTGTCCATTACTTGCATAAAGTTGCATTAAAACATCCAAAATGTGGCAAATGCATTTGCACTGACAACAGCATTAAAGCAGCCCTGAGTTGTATAAGCCTTGCATTTTTTAATACAGGAAGTCACAGAATTAAATATGGGCTGTGGGGAAAAAATGGCCTGGAACATGCAATTATTTGTACACTGGGGTTGCTGGATGTGTAAAACACACTACTTTCATTGTGCTGTGTCTTCTTATGTGATGCAGGCAGACGGAAGAAAAGCATATCTATATTCATAATATATATTTTAAAATACATTTTCTATGGGCATACACAAGAAAACTTACACAACTGCATTGACTCCTCTGCAGTAACGCTCCCACATGCTTCGAAACCTTGGCTGACCTCCAATGTCCCATACCTGGAAAAGATAAGCACAGCCCAAGCCCAAAATTTTTTGAACAACACAGTACTAACACACCAGAGTAAAAAAACTCTTACATGCAGCACACAGGTTGTATTAACAACACCTAAATGTAGGCAGTTTTTTAAGTGACATTCCTCAAGAGACTGGTCTTCTCAGCCCGCTCCAGTCAATGGAGGAGGACAGGCACATTCACAGGGCAAGTCAGGCCCATGACCTTAGCAGCTCCAAAAGTCCATTTGGAGAATTCTACCTTTTCCCACTCACTGCAAGAAAAGTCTTCTTCAGATACCAAAGGGAATTCTGCAAATACACAGTCTAAAACCCAAAAAGAATAGCATCATTGTATGAAAACAGTTATGAAGCTGCATTTTTTATGAGGCATGGGAGACCCAAATTAAGAATGCATGAGGCTTTCAGCAGGATAAGGACAGATACTAAGTAAATAAAGAGGTGGTCGGAGAGCAGATGGAGCTCCAATACCTCCATGCTCTCCTATTTGCTCATCAAATGTGTTTTAAAAGACACATGGATTAACTGATCAGAACCAGCAAGGAAACGATAATGTAGGGTAGGCCTGAAGTGATTAATCAGTGAATCTTAAGGAAAGGAAGCTCAAATTTGGCCTGGGATTTCATAAAGCTCCAATCCTGCAAATACTGGTGCATGCTATTCGTGTCTAGCAATCCCACCGAATTCCTTACCACGAAAAGGCTAGCACATTATTTTACTGTACAGGAGTTACTTATTCTGCTTTGCTTGCAAAAATTCAGTATTTTTGGTGGATGACAATAATTTTGTTTCAAAACTGTTTCCAAGATCAAAACACCAGGGAAAGGACCTAAATCATGCAGGCACAGGCTGCATGATGATGTAGCTGTTGCAGCTACATCCAAAGATAGTTGTGTTACAAGTGACACACCTGTCACAATAGTGATTGACATAGAATAACAGAAAGAATGGATTTGTTCCTATGTCAAATACAAAAAGAAGAAATTATTTCTTATTTTAATCAGACTTAGCTATCAAAACAATAGGTAATGTATACCAGATATAGGAGGCATATCCATTACAGCACAAACTAAATTTGGAAGTAACATACACAGAAGCAAATTTTCTTATGAGTTGTTTTCACATTTCTACTTTATAATCCAAATGTATTAAACCTGCTGTGGCAATAAAGACTTGCACAAAAGAGCCAGACTTAATAGATCCTTAGCACAAGGCCTTTTTTCAACTAGTGTGGACTGTATTTTTAATTCCACAACCCATAAATCATATTTATGTACCAATTTCTCTATACTTTTTAACACCTTATGTTCATATTTTAGAAAGAAATATTTCCCAGTTCACCATTAAAATCATTCCCTGCTTGATAACTTACTGTTCCTTCTGGCATAAAATTAGTTTATCACCTAAATGCAGATTGCCTTTGATCCCCTTTACAAGATCAACAATTCTACACACTAAAGAGACTTGAGTGAACTTCTGACCATGAACTTGGTATTAATTATTATCTGCACTGACATGTGAAGCACTGTTTCAAAAGTCTTAATAAAATAAGCCTTTTATTTTAAAAGCTTGAAAGAGATGCGTACACAGTTCAGTATTATAGTTAGATGACAAACCTCACACCAACACTAATTATTCCAATAACTCATCAGGACCTTGAAACGATCAGTAACCATCTGGTGCACATCTGTGTGTCTAGAAAAAGAAACCAGATTATTTTCTTCGTAGATCAGAGAAGAAAGAAGGGGAAAGAGGACAGGGAAGGCAGAAAAATCTACCAGATGATGTAGTCTGGACTAATAAGAAAACAAATAATACAAGATAAAGAAGTACTGGTTTTGTCTTTGTTTGATGGTATACTATATCTACACTGTATTAAATTGCACTGCAGAACAAGTATTCTAGTTAGGAGAAGGAGTCACCCTGAAACAATAGGAAGATAAGTCATTTCCAGTCAGTTTCCCCAACAAGACTTACAGCCATTCACTGAAGTACAATATGGAGAACAGAAGATAGACTAGGTGTTTTTAACAGTGCTTGGGAACACAATTTACATCAATATATAAAGTTATCATTATCTGAAATAGGGAAAGAATATAAATGCATTAAATAAATAAAAAAAATCCTCACCTCTTTGCCTATGAAATTAAAATGGTGCTAGTAGTAACTTTCTAATACTCTATTATATTGAATAGCCAATGACAGAGTTAACTACTTTATTCAAAAGACAAATCTCTGCCCCAAACCATTTCCACTGCACATGACTGAACAGACAGAACTGTGAGAATACAAGAGGCACCCAAGAAGGACAGAGGAGAGGTCTTAGCGTCAAAGAAGTTTTCTTGCACGAGCCTTGCATGTTTTGTACATCACCTATCTTGTGTCCCAGTATTTAACACACAGGTGAAAGATATATTCTGGGTGTGAACTGGAAGAGGCAGGAGACTACATCTTAACAGCAGAATAAACAGCTAGCTATAAAAAGGATATTTCTTGTGGAGAAAGATGTGTACAACAACACATTTGTGTATCGATGTCAACACATGGGTTCAGTACCTACAATCTTGCAGCAGTAAGCGAAGCCTAGACAGCTATTCAGCTGACCAGATGTAAGATCTTCTTTAGGATGACAGAATTACGCCCTAGGCTTGATGGTACTGACTAGAGCTCCTCCGACTATTACCAGAGGAGTTTAACCCTTATTGCAGACATATAGCTGTTTACATTCAGGCATCTTTATTTGCAAGCCGAATCCAACACTACAAATACTTGAACTCAGGAATGTATGTTTCTGCTTGGAAGTATTCAGAAAATATCAGCCATAAAACCTAACCTGAACAAACAGATGAAGAAATTCTAAACACAGAAGAGGATTTGCGCAGAATAAGGTAGCACCAGCAACATCCAACACCATGTTGTACACAGACAAATCCATGTGCACTGGGATGCGACTAACGAGCTCAAGCATACACAGCAAGTGTTCATAGCCAACTCAATGTGCAATGACAGGGAGTAACTGGAAAACAAGGGATTCATTTCCCTCAACTTCAGTCACCTAGAATGTAGGCATCCAATCCAAGTGACTAAAATCTCTCTGTGGCTACTGAAGAGATCAGAAGGCACCCACAGGAGGAAATGACTGCATCCCTCTTACCCACCTTGCCTACCAGGTGAACCATTCTTGGAAAGCACCCACTGCTCTCCACCAAGTTTAGACATCCTGCTCAGGGTGGCTTCCTCCTTTTCACCTGGCAAAGCTCAGGGCAGACAAATCCTGAACAGTCACCTATTCTAGACCGGAATCTTCAACCAGTAATATTCAGCTTCCCCATCTAACAGACAGGAAAAATAAACACAGCTAAATCATATAACCTTAAAATTTTTAATAAATTGCCCCGCGGGTACAAAATTATAAAGCCTTACCTGTAGTACCAGCCACGTAACCTATTATGGAAGTTAGAATACCTTACTACCTTAAAATACTTACTACTTCTCTATTATCCTATACTTTGAAATGCTTTTACAGTTGCTTTTGAAGTTGAAAAAAATATGCCACATGGCTACATTTTCTGCTGGCAATACTTCCCAGAACACTATGTTCTTTGAAATCAGTCTTGGTCCTTTAAAGAATGCTGTTGTCTCTCCTCACTGGCAATAAAGTCTGACTTTTGAACATTTTTTGCAACTAGGTATTTTATTATAGTCACGTCAGACAGAAAAAACACTATATGCACACTTCACAGTTTATAATTATTTAATTTAATCATAGCACTTTCACTAAAGAACAGGAAATGGACTTAAGACTTTCAACACAAACTGGCTGAGTATCTTCAACTCCTAAAAACAAACGCAGAGACAATTTAATGGGAGGGATTATTTCTCAACGACGAGGGTATATTTGCCATTTTATCAGAGACAAAAGGTACAATGTTGGAAAGATCAACAGGTGGATTTTAAACAGGGCACAAAAGCAAAGTCTGTTCTCAGAAACCATTTTCAGAACCTTGTGCTGCTTACCTAAACGTTGTGTGCTAGGACAGGAGAGTACCAGGGGACCCAGCTTCAGAGATGAGACTGTAATCCTCTGAATCAAGACGTAACACACCTCTACATAGAAGGACCCAATCCATTCTAGCCTCAATACTGTGTCTTCCCCAAAGCAGAAAGCCCTGATTCTGCATGACCATATGAAATCCTTTGTACCCTTTTTTCACATATTCATCAATCAGTCTCTAGACACTAAATTTCAAGAGATTCTGGTGAGAGTAGGCATACAGAAGTTAAAAACTGTAAGCAGAACCTGCATTTGGAAGACTAAGGGCAAGGAGACCAGAGGCAAGGACACTGCTAGCTCAAAAAAGTCGATCAATAAAATGATTATTAATTTTGCTTGTCCTTGAAGAACATACAACGATGAAAGCAAAAATTAGTGTTTGCTCAATAGCAGAGAAAAGCCAGGAGGATGTGCAACAGTGTGGATGCTGGGAAAAGGTAATCTAATACTGGTAGATTAGACAAGCAAAGGACATTCTCCCACTGCAGATTTAACCCCACAGAGCAGCTCCCTGTCACTCTACTCGTGCGTCCCCCTTGCCCTCTACCTCTCAAGTCTGAGCAATCTTGACAAATTCCCAGTGTTTATCAATGAGACAAAGCTGCTGAGGACAGAGCTGACCACAGGCAGCATTTATGGTTCCCAGGTGTCCCGACAGCATGTTGAAATTAGAGCCTATATTTATATAAGCTGCACATAACTTCAAGCTGCGAGTGGATAGAAAGAAAAGACCAGAATCCTAAAGTATCCATACCAACTAGAGTGATGATATGAAACACACAAGTTCAGAATTCTTCATTTGGACACATGGAACCAAATGCACCAGCACAAAATGGATAATAACCAGGTAGAGGTGCAGTACAAAAAGCCTGAGCAGTTCACAGACTAAATACATGTTTTAACAGTGTTGCAGATCTTAAATCAGCATGTACTAGCAGAAGCATCTTATGTTCAATTTTGGAAGTATGTACTGCCCTGTCCTCGGTGTCAGGGAGGCTCCTATATTGGTTTTGAGCATCTATCTATAGAATAGACAGAGACAAATTTGAAAAAGTCCAGATGAGAAAAGAAAGGGTGAGAAGAAATTTTTAAAATACGACCTATAAAAACGGGAGGGGGGAGCAAAGTCATAATGTTCCCCAGGAAATGGCTGCCAGATCTAGAAGAAAAAAGAAGCTCAATTTGTGATGACAGCAACTCATGTCAGATATTAGGAAAAAAGCTTTCTAACACTTGTGAGTGAAAGAACATTGTACAAAACAAGGGATACTGCAGAATCTTCTTCGTGGAAGAACAAATTTTAAGATACAATTACCTAAGATATTTGGGTGAATATCTGACTCACCTCAGAGAACGAGTTTGGTTTAGATAATTCCTTGAGATCGACTCTTGGTCCTCGCTTTTAGGAGTCCTAAGAGTTACTCTGCATGACTGGTGAGACATTCAACACTGCTCGTTCTGACTCAGGACACCGGCTTCTGGCCCCATGTGCTTGTCCCGACCACTGCAGAGGTTCCTAACTCATGAAGTTGTCTCACAGTCTGCAGAGCACGACTCCCAACACAGTCTCCAAGTCTTCTCTTCCCCAAATTATCAGATGGGAGAGTGCTTTCGTACTTTTCCTTCTTAGTTGATCATTAAGTAATTCTGAGTATGTTCCATGCTTATTCTCTGAGCGACTCTCTAACCCTAATTTAATTAATTTTCACAGAATCACTGAGGCTAGCGGAGGCCTTTGGAGATTGTATGGTCCAGCTCACCCTGGTCAAAGCAAAGTCACCTAGAGCAGACTGCTCCAAGGATGGAGACTCCAGAACCTGCCTGGTCAACCTGTTCTAATGTTCAACCAGCCTCACAGTAAAAAAGCTTTTTCTTACAGTTTGAATGGAATTTCTCATATTTCAGTTTGTGCCCACTGCCACTTGTCCTGTCACTAGGCACCACTGAGAAAAGTTTGGCTACATCTTCTGGCTACATTGATGAGATCTCCCTGAGTTTTGTCTTCTCTAGGCTAAACAGTCTCAGAAATCTCAGTATCTCCTCATACGAGCGATGCTCCAGTCCCTTAATCATCTTCATGGCCCTTCACTGGACTCCCTCCAGTAGCTCCACATCCCTCTTGCACTGGGGAGCCCAGAAGCAGACACAGTACTCCAGATATGGCCCTACCAGTGCTGAGTAAAAGGGAAGGATCACCTCCCTTGACCTGCTATCAAGGCTATTCCTAATGCTGCCCAGGATGCCGTTGGCCTCTCCAGCTAAGGCACACTGATGGTCAATGGCCTTGGTGGCCACCAGGACTCTCAGGTCCCTTTCTGCAAAGCTGCTTTCCAGTCAGACAGCCTGTAGTGCTGCCTGGGATTGATCCTTCTCAGGTGCAGCACTTTGTACTTTAACTTCATAAGGGTCCTATTAGCCCATTTCTCCAGCCTGTTGAGGTCCCTCTGCATGGCAGCATAACCCTCCACTCGATCAGCCACTCCTCACAGCTTTGTATTACCAGCAGCCTTGTTGAGGATGCACCCTGTTCCATTATTCAGGTCACAAATGAAGACACTAAACTACCCCTGGGGTGTCTCACTAGTAACTGGACTTCCTTCTGTGGATCACAGCCCTTTCAAATCCAACGGTACAGTTCTTCCTTACATACCGCTATCATAAATCACTGGGATATCCCACAAAAATTCTTCTTTATAGAAATGACCACTTTGACAAGAAATCAGCCCAGATACTGCATGGCCTCTTCAGAGTGACCCAAGCCATACGGAATACCCAGTACTTGCTGAAACACTGCTGGAGCTACACAGGCAGTACACACAGAGTCTTGTATTACTGCATGACATGTGAGATGGTGACGTGACAGGCAAGATGTTTTTTAATTGCTGCTGAATAGCAGGATGAAGCATTACAACGCAGGAGGATGTTTGGAGACTTGGAAGCTCTACTACACAGAGGAGGGAGGAGTGCTGCAATGAAGGAAGCTGGAAGAAGAACACACAGAGACAGGATACTCCTACTCCTCCTCCTTCTCCCTCTCTGCCACATCAGAGCAAGCAGCAAGCAGCCTGGCTTCACCCTCCCGCAGCTCCGGTGGAAGGATGCTGGCCCCTAGCCAAGGTGACCATGGCCCAACCTCCGCAGCCCCAGCCTTGAGCAGCGGCTGCCGCCCACTGCTCACTCCAGGCTGCGACACCCCAGTGGGCTGCGGAAACTGGCAGGCGTGCTGCTTCAAGAAAAAGAAGTGCAAGAGCAAGGAAAACGAAGCTGCTGCATTGCCTGTGCGTATGCGTGTCTTGTGGTGCTCAGTTTCTTTTTTTATACCTGAGACTATCCTAAGACCATCACTGCGAGAACCAAAGGTTGATTAGTTGGAGCTTCACAATCATTTCAAATAACAGTTCGTGATGCCCGTCTTCTGAGGCTCTCGAAATTTGGTTAAAAGAAATTTTTTAGATAGTGTCTAGCTTATTGAACAGTAAATATCACCAAAGCAAAAACATTACTAATGCTGAGCTAATCCAAAAATAGAGCAATTCCGTCAAAATTGAATCACTCAGGAAACAAAACTTGCTTGCAATGCAAATCCCAAATTAATGCACTCGCAGATTTTTTTTGTCTTAAAAAAGTGATAGCCATCAGTTTCATTACAAACTTCATCAAGATGTAACAGATCCGTAACTTGTAGTACATTACGTATTTTGATGCTGGAAATCATCCTGTAATTTAATACTTCAACTACAACCTCAAAATCCATAAGTTTTCCCGTTTAGACTTCAAATGCTGCCTGGTAAAATCTTCCCTCTTTGCCTCCTCTTTTTTTGGAAATACATGGTGACAAATTTTATGAAATATACTAACAAACCAAAATCTGACAATTCGTGGTTAAAGCTGACAGCTTTACACAACTTCAGTTAAAGAGCACATGACATTGGCATTCTCCTACAAAATGTTTAGGCCTGCACAAATCAGTGTTTTTCTTTCAGTGTGGCTCAAATAAATACACACTCAAGCACGCTGATGATGGCATTTTTATATCAGATAAGAGATTAAATATGTGAAGAGATCCACTAGGTTCCGGAAACGACTGCCAAAAAGAAGAAAGTTGGCTCCTTAGTTCCTGTTGCCTTCTGGAATTGTATGTGATCTAGAGATAAAACTGTAGTCAAGAAAGCAGGCAGTGACACTGCACTACCATAGTACTCCCTTCTTAGTGGCCTACGCCAAAGCCTGGCAAAAACCAGACAAAGGGTTACTATCACGTACTTGTTGGTGCTGCAACTTTCTTTGCCTAATGTGATCAGTCTTAGCCTACCGGAACGCCATTTTTTCACTCGATGACCTCTTGACTCAGACAGTTTCTCAGCCTCACTCTTACAGTAAGTTTAACTGATTCTGTCTTGCAGTGCCCCCTGAGACCTTTGAAATAGGTCAGACGCAAGACATCTCTGCTTACCATGAAGATCATTCCTATCGTGTTTGAAGGACTTCACAGGTTTAGTAGTAACACTTTATCCAGGAATTTTAATAATAGCTCACAGTTTGATATTGTAATATTTCTATGAGAAAGCTAACTTTTTTTGTTGGGATAAACAGGTTAAAGAAAATTTCACCCTGAATCCTTACTGACTGGACTGCAAATAGTTCTTCAAAGGGTTCTAGCAAGAGGCACCCCTCTCACCATTCTTCAGTCATCAACCTATCCACAAATTATGTCATTCTGCTAACAGTAAAATAATTTTGGAAACTTTATCTAGCAATTAGGCTGTAATATTTTAACAGCTTACCTAGATAGAGGAATAGTAATACAGAATTACTTCACCTTGAAAGGCTTTTAAGGAGACAAGCATCTAGACACAAAAGCCATATTCCCCTACACCTCTTACTTTCACTGTACGCTGCTGTAGCAGAAACCATAAGAACTGGTTGAGATAAATCATTTTCCTGTGCAGACTGGCTTCCAAACCAAGTATCATTTCTGAAACTAATAAACATATTAATAATGTTAGCCCCTTATTCTTAACAACTATATATAACATGACTTCAGACATCAAAGTGTGAAACAAGGCACAGTTCCACAAAAACTCACACGCCTCCTTGCATGAACTTGATCTTGCAATATCATCTGTGCAGACAACTACAGCCAAACTTATTAGTTCTCTCTTTCACTTACTTGAACTATCCTGGCTCAAAAAATACTTTATTTTGAGGACTCTGTCTACCTATCAACAGCTTTCTCATTTTCTTCCACGTTTGACAATTCTGTAGCAGCACCAGGACAGCACTGCAACTATCCTTGCGCTTTCTCTACATGAACTCTAAGTCATGGTCTTATTGTTTCTATGCAAAAGACAGAAAACAAGGGAACTGAAAGGAAATTCCTGTTCCTGTGGATTATTTATGAACTATGGTTGAATGTGGTAACTTTTTTATTGACGGTGGCATCGGTGGATTTTTTTCATCAGTCGTAAAGCATGGCAGATGTGATGCAAAGTCTACGAAACTGACATTCAAGAATAATTAAAATAGAATCCTCTCCTGCATGAACTGGGAAGCATTGCTAAAGCTCAAGTGGAAGGTACTGCTTCAGCACAAATGTCCTTTTCTGTAAGAGAAGGAAAGGCTCAGGCAGGAGCACAAAGAACACCTGTATGCCTGAAAGAACAGTAAGAAAAATATACCTCTTTGAGTAAATGAAAACTTAGGACAGCTTGACGACTTAAACTGAAACGAACAGCTTTTGCTTGTGAGTGTGCATTCGCTGCTTTGTATCACAATGCTAATCACAATTTTGGCACTGGCCCTGTTCTCCTACACATCTGCAGGAGATCTGTAAGAGGTCAACAAAGCATGGGATAGCCTTAGGACGCCCTCGCACTTGTAAGGCAGTACCTCTGACATTCTTGTTATAAATACACTATTTGACTTGCTGTCATAGCATGTACATGTTCATTCATGTATAATAAACAGAATCTTGGGGGAGAAAATCTATGCAATTAGCACATCAATCAGCCTGTTCTTCTGATATCAATGCCCATTGACTTCTCCATAAATTCTCTTTCATAACTAATATGAATCACGAATTAATCATAAGGACTAGAAAACTTAACACCACCCAAAATTTGTAAATCTTAACAATACAGCATTAAATATTTATTTTTTTAAAATACTGTCACATCCATCCGAATCCACAGTCTACGTGTGCGTACTGAACACATAATGCTAGCAGCCCTCTAGCAACAGGCTGTGTTAGTTGTGCTTATAAGTTTGTAGCTACCAGAGTGGAAGGGTGAAGGAAAACTGTTTCTCTCACCAAAGGAGAGACTGCTTTCTTCCTGTTCAGATTCTGTGCTCTAAATATGGTGTTTTGCAGCCGTCTAAGTCAATCTATTGAGTCTGCCCCCAAAATGCATCGTTTTGCTTGTGTCTGTATCCTGCTTTCCCACACTGTGGTGGCACCAGAAATCATGCAGCTGTTTATCGAGCACACTACCTCGGTAACTTGACCGGTGAGAAACTAGCGTGGGGGCGGGTTTGGTTTGGTTGGTGCACTTTTTTAGAGGTTGCTTTCATTTAGATCAGTTGGCTGATATGGTTACCGCTTTGCCATGTGATCACCAGTGCTGATGGAAAAGGGGTGCAAGGGTGCACAGTCAGGGTTGAAGTAGAATGTAAAACCTCGCACCATGATCTACTTAAGCTGATTGTAAAAGCTGACCTTTACTCTCTGCCTGAGTTGGCCTGATTCCCTCTTAGGGTTCCAGAAAGTAAGTCGAGTTTGTCCCTAGCATGAGGAACACCACACTTTAGAAGTGTCACCATGGGCAGAAAAGCAGGTGTATTAAAAGACTATTTTGTGACTTACTTTTTTTTTTTTGAGGGGCTGGTTTTATTTCCCAAGATTCAGTTTGGAAAGCAGAATTTGGACCCCAAAGAAGAAAATATTCAAAAGATCTGATTTTGGTTAAAAAGGCACTCTTTTGGGAGAAGATAAACAGGAATGAGCCAAGCTACTGTTAGGCTGAAGTATGTTCTTTCTATAGCAGAGTTCAGCTCTTTGCTCAGCTGTGAGACACATTCAATAGAGCGACCCATGACTAGAATTTCTTTTTTTTTTTTCTCATTCACTGACAAACTCACTCCTGGACTAAGCAAGGGCATTTGTTGCTTCCTCTTTAAGGGATAGGAGTGGTACCTTGAGGAATGAGGTGTTTAGGGTTTGGCCTTTGTGTGTATATGCCGAGCAATGAGGCACAAAGAAACCACGCAGTGGAAGAGGGGAACACATTTGATGAGAAGAGGCTAACAGGCATGAGGAGAATTGGAGGGAAACTCCATAGCAAGGAAACAGAGGAAACAGATCTCCGCCGAACAGTACGCCTTCTTGTTATGCAGCATGAATACTGCCCTACTGCAATCAAAGCAGATGTTCCTGTAAATTGAAAATTCCCCTCATCAGCCTTACCCTACACGTAGTGTATGCACTACCACAAGCAGAGCTGGTCACAGACAAATGAACCAGCAGAGATGAGGGAGAGCTTGGATGATCTTGCATACACTGAGAACAGAGGTGAAGAAGGGCCAAGATGAGAAGTTAAACCTCATCATCGATGAAATTCTGTGTTTCTTCACCAGTCTCAAACATAGCATTCATAAGAACTAGCATTCATAAGAACTAGCAGAGAGCATGATGAAATAACAGCCTCTGTTTACAAGAAAAAGCTGTGTAACTGTTACTCAGCAGAATGCACACCTTGTGCGCTCCTTCTGTCTCCTGAAAGAACCAGTTAGGTTGCCTTTCACTCCTTCCGATTCCCACATCTCCAACATAAACTGAGCACACAGGGTTGGCTGCAAGAATTACTGCTGAGAGGCTTCTGATTCTGGTCACCTATGTTTCACCCACATAAAGCGCAACTGATGCAAGCTTACTCCTTTTGCCATATCAATTTCCCTGTGTTTTCAGAGAGCTGCCCGTTGTGTAGAGTAATGCTAGTCTTGGCTACCTATACCAGTACACAAACTCCAAAGTTTAATTGGATTTCACTACCATTAAATTTACCGTTATCATTAGTTCCTACACATTTACCTTACACTAGGCACATGAATACAAGGGTCTTCTAGACACACTACTAATAGTGAATCCCATGAAAACAATGCTAAAAATTTTGATCTTTGGGAATAAACTAGAATGAGAGCCACTGTACGCTCGCATTTGCAGGTGTTAGCAATTCAAGCAGCTCTCAACTCATCCCTGAAGAACTTATAAAAACCAAGACAAAAATTCTTTCTGCTTCCATTATCTGCACAGAGTGAGCGTGTTCTCCACTCAAAGTTTCAGAATTTTCACTCCTGTAACTCTTGTAGTATGTGCTTTTCTTGCCACAACATATTTTAACTAAAAAAAATAATAAAGGTGTAAAAATTTGTATTTTAAAACGTTAAATTGGACATTTTCTCCTACTAGGACACAAAAGCTCGTTGTTCAAGCATACAGAAAGGCATTCCCCACTGAAAAAAATCTCTACTGATTTTTTTGTATCCTGGAAGGACATGCTTTTTACTTCTCAGAAGTTTGGCCATGTTGCAATGAGTACTGTAGTGCTCGTTGCGTGACAGCTTGTTTTTTCTAAACTCACACACACCATCTGCACCAAAAACAAAGCTTAGGCTTCTATCAACCACTTACCTTTCAGGAACTGCATGAATTAAAAATGCTTACATGATGCTACTGTATCATCTTGCTCACTGGCTCTGTGAGAAGATTGAGGTCAGATTCTCTCCTGAAGTAGGCTCTAATCACGTACTTCTCATCATGATCATGCGCAAAGTTACAAAGTTGAGGCTACGCAAGCAATAACGATTCTCCTCCACTTTACTTTTACTCCATTTTACATTTAACTGTGTTTTCCTTTTAAGTCTTTTACAATCTTTACCGTGCACCTAGTTTTAAGATACTCACCATCATCTATTTTTGGCAATCTGCCAAAATTTCCTGGGAAGTTAAAATTAGACCATATCATGGGTAATGTTAAGAGTTTTTATTTCAGCCAAACCTGACATCAATTTCAAAAGGGTATATGGGAAGAAGAGTTGGAGTGATGAGAGGAAATAGTTGGGTGACATTAGGCTTTCCATTTCACCAGATTTTAAAAGACTGGCTTATTAGGCACTGTAACATACAAGCAGTTGTAGGGGAACCTATTGATTATTTTGCAAGCTTGTAACAGAGAAGTAGATACACAAGTGAAACGTACAGCTGAAGGCCCTAGGGCCATGCGAAGTTTTGAAAAAGTGTATCAAGATACTAACATCAGAAACAGGCAGTCACAGTAACTATATCCCTATGGTCATTTTAGGTTTTTTTAGTTCAGCTTTAACATCTCCCAATCAACAGAAGTCAATTATCCTTTTTATCACCCTTTACCTGCTCACTGTTTAGAGCACGTGGGTCGACAGTTAACTGCTTATATTCACATCACAGGTCATTTCAGAAGACCCTCCCTGGGTTTAGGAGTCATACCAAATCAGAGGAAAGAGACTATCTTTAGAACCAAGGGAGAAAGGAAAGGAAATGAAAGAAAAGGAAGGAAGAGTCAAAGTAAAGGCAGAAACCTATATAACCTTCACCTAATTTTAGACAGAAGTTATGAATTTGATCTAGACTAATCAACCAGGCTCCCAGCATAATCAAACAACAGAGAGAGCCTTAATGCTACAGGACTGATTTATTTCTATTTTGATGCCTATGGCATGAATCACAACCAAACTGGCATCATCTGTATTTCTCTATGGGCCTAAGAGATGGTTCCCTGACAATTGACTTATATCAGATGCTCTGTTTCCATGTAGTTTACATTATAGCTAAACTGCACTCTCCACTGAGATGCATAAGTTAGGAGTAAAGTTGCTGCAGGCTTCACTTACAGTTGTGAGAGGGACAGAGAGAGAAGAGAAGACAGAGGCACCTCCAGGAGTCAAATCAGCTCCCTTAATCTCTCAGAATTTTATGACCTTTCTAAGCCAAAAGAGTGCAACAAAGCTTCTGCCTGGCACAGATATCATGAAATCAAACAGATCAATGAAACGGAGACATATACAACTATATGCTTTAAAAAAGTTATTATTGAGCTAGAAAAAAAGATAAATAACCCTATCATCCTAAAAGAAATTTCCTGTGCTTTCATATTCCGAGCTGAAATCACTTTGTCTATTAGTTACCCACTCTGTATTAATTCAAACATGTACACCTACCTTTATGGTAACATTTCCTTTTGTTATTTTTCTCATATTGAAGCCTACTGTAGGAATCATATCTTCTGTGAACTGCCCCGACTAGAATACAAACAAAAAAAAGATACTTATTATAAAATAGTTGATACACAGTAGATGACTTTCTCGTTTGCAATCTAAAATTTTTATTTTACAACACAGTAAAATATCAAATTAATTTTCTACAAGAGCACTGGCCAGCACTTCAATTAATGCATTGTGACATCAAGAAAGACCATTCATTTCAGTCCCTTTAAACGATCTTTTATTCTCCTCAGCAACAAAGATCACCCCAGAAACCACGAGATTTCGAATAATTCTTCATCTTCAACAGCAGCTACATGCCTGACAGTGCACACATTGCCACCAGCTACCTCTAGTGCCATTGTTGGTCTCTGTACGCTTTCTGCAACTTCTCTGTTCACTCTTTGTGACAGAGTGAGAATACACTATGCCTCCAGTCGTATTCACAAACTAAGATTAATTATTTTTAATCTGGGACTTTAAAAGCTGTATAACCTTCGACAGTTACTTGATCCTCTCACAAGATTTTGGGGTTTTGAATCGGATCCTTCAGGCAAGAATCAATTACTTGCTCAACCTTCCCTATGGGAACCTTCTTGCTAAATTCTGTACTATACGTCTCCCCCATCTTTTGGTTCTGGAAGTCTCTTTTTTTCCTCCTCTTTCCTTGCTTCAGTGACTTGTCAACAGCAGTAGGAAAAAACAGTGAAGACAAATGCACCTGCAGTTTCATATAGATACATGTATCCAGCAGTGACAGAAGTCTTTAACTGAATGGAGTAAGACAAAGCCAACCAGTAACCATCTCCTGTAGCAGGTACTGGCCCAATTTGTTAAAATATATAGCACGCTTATTTGTGGAGGACAGACATATAAACACATATGCACACATAAACCTTGAGAATGTAGCATCGTTACTCAAGCACAGGAATGCCTGGAGAAACAGCCAGCCAAATCAGGACACTATTGTTGAAACAAACTCACAGAAAGTCAGGATTCCACTTTTGTTAGCAAATTATACACCATATGTAACATGCTAAACAGGGAGACAAAAACAAAACAAAAAAATCCCACCACCATAACTGGTCTGGTATTGGGGATAGAATCCAAAGCATCAGTGTCCCCTTTACTGGTCTTTAGTCTTTTCCTCCAAAAATTTTCCATTCTGGTTGAATGGAACCACCTATAAAGAAGGTATTATGTGTAAAGTTCTTTATTTTCCCACACAATGAAAAAAAATAAAGTAATATGTTGCATCTTTTGCCAGCATTAGTCCAAGGACTCTGATTACTGTGTTTTGTTAAAAGCGCTGTAAGCTCCATGAAGTAAAAGAACTGTTCCATTTTGCTTGCTAAGGAAGTTTTACATGACAAATTACCTATTTTTGTGAATATTCAAGATGTGCAAACAAGTTTATTGTCGTATCTCAGTAAAGAAGAGATTACATCTGACACAGGTGAAAAGAACTGATGCTATGAAGTTTGCAATGTCCTCTTTAAATGTTGTTGAATATTGAACTGATAACAAAAACTGCCACAAACCCTTACCACAACGACCATAGGCCAGATTCTACTCCAGTACATCAGCGCACATTCATAGTAAAAGGCAGTGACGTTATCCAAGGTTTCCACTGGTAACAGAGGACTAAATATGGCTCAGGCTCTTCAGGGAGGAGATTATCTCAAAGGATGTTTATTCAGTGTTAGCATGATAGGATCTCTGTATACTATTGCAAATTGGAAAAAAATAGTAATTTCCTACCATTTGTTCTTATGACCCACTGCAGTTTGCATTTTAAGTAGCCACTATTTTGTGACGTTTATTTTCATCTCGTCACCCTCTAGCCATATACACACAAACACACATGGAGTTCCCAATCTATTTGCCATCCCCTAGCAACTGTATTCAAAAATGAGCTATTATTCATTGCCTTACTCCCAAATCCTTCAGCCACCCTCCTTCAGTGATTATTATGGTGTCTCATCTCCAGACTGAAAGATCCAAAAGCTACAAAACTTGCAATCTGTTACACTCCTCAAGTCAGAAAACATGGATGCCTTCTAGAATAATCTTAAATTACATGTTTGCTGGCAAAATCAGACCTGCAGTAACAGCAGTGCTCTGGTGTTCAAGGTATTGGCACAAGAGAGACAAACACATACAAGATGCCATCCCACAGGTAGTGTACTATAACTGAGTGGACAATCATTTACGCACACAAAGTCCTATACCACACACTACTGTTAGAGGTCTCAGAACTGCTGTGTTCTTCTTTGATGTGTTCATTAAATCAATCTAAGAAGCAATATAATGTGTCTTGCCTTTTGCCCCTTCCTCAGCAAAGGCCACCCTTAGGAGATGAACACTTCCAATGGGCATAAGGAGTGCTGAGGTACCTGACGAACTAATTAAAATACCAGCTCCAGACATTTTCTGTTTATTGATGTTCCACAAGGTATACTTTCATTGCTTTCTGTACTTTCCCTACCCCATTTCGTTTTCTCCTTCTCTCTCCCCACTTCTTCACTCACACTGCCCTCCCATTTTTCCCTTAATCCATAATCATATATGAAAGCAAACAATAAATACCCTATATTCATATTCATCACTGTCTCAATCTCTTTGACTTTCGGTCATGCACCTCCCAGTTTGGTTTCGATACTTGATCCAGTAACTTTTCAGGATAAGGACTGAAGAACATCTGGAAGCCCATACCTCATGGCAGGTGAAGCCATGAATACATCCAACAGCAGTGATCATCTCGCAGACAAGGGTATGTACTGAGAAGTTTCACGATCATAACCATATTTCACATATACATTTGTTCTCATCTTCTGAGGGAATGTACATTTTTGGGACGGACCCAAATGTAGAGGGGTGGAGAGCACAGCAAAGATGAGGAACGTAATTCAGCACGGCAACAAAATGGAGAACATCGTGGCAGGTGTCAGCGTCAGAGAGGAACAAGGCTGCCAGGCCATCGTCACAGTGGGAAGGGAACGCCAAAACCAGACTCGACTGCTGGGGAAGAGCCATCGAGGACTGGTGGGAGGCATTAACATCGGTGCCACTGACGGGAGGGGAGGACCCAGTGACAGGGGAGCTGTGGCCTCGCAGGACGCACAATATATTCTGACTTCTTTCACGATACGCTGGCTGTGAAGAGCCAACACCGAATCACAGCCAACACCCCTCGCCCAGGCACCCGCTCCGAGGCGCGCACGCTTCGCAGTCAGACACAGCAGACATCTTCCTTCTCCCTCTTCGAACAACTTCACGCCCGCCCCAGCCTGCTGTGAAATTCTCCAGGCTGCAAAAGCCGCAAGGGCCGCCTCACTCCCGCCACCCCCCCCCTCTCCGCAGCGCACTTCATGGCAGGCGGCGGCCCAGCCGCGGGCCGCGCGGCCACGGCCCGCACTTGTTGCCAGGGAAGGGAAGGGAAGGGAAGGGAAGGGAAGGGAAGG
>Ga0065711_1002528_pt1 | contig 36222 bp, 17 predicted proteins | sample Hoacrofraction12_FD_59098 | JGI IMG/M metagenome (GOLD analysis project Ga0065711, IMG submission 59098) | Hoatzin crop microbial communities from Cojedes, Venezuela - Epithelial fraction 12 v2 (version 2) | ecosystem: Host-associated > Birds > Digestive system > Esophagus > Crop | place...
GGGGGGGGGGGGGGGGGGGGGAAGATCCTTTTGGGGACAGGGTGCCCAGCATACATATGACATACTCCTCGCATAGGAGTGTTCAGGAGCTAGAAGAGCCATAGCGTTCTGGAGAGATCGGGAATAAGGAGGGGCAAAAAGATGCAGGGAGGTGAGAAAGGGGGAAGCAAGCAGCTAGTTACAGGGCAATAGAAGAGGATGAGGAAAGGAAAACTAAAGAAAGGTGGAAGTGTACAGAAGGAACATCCAGAATGTCAAAGGACCATGTGCTGGACATGAACTCATATGTCCCATGTCTTGGCCCCCTAAACACTCCCTGTTCTAACTCCATGCATGTCACGTCATATCCCTGTGTTTCAGCTCCCTGTGTATGAGATGGAGATGATAACACTTGCCTGCCTTGGGGAGCAGTGAGATCCACTAAGATGGGGTGTTTGTCTTATGCTGTGCAGTGTGACTCATATATAAGCACAAACATAGGTGCTCTATCTCATTAATTAACAAACCCAAGAGCAACTATGGTGTCAAGCAGACAGAAGAAGCGTAGAAACCATGCATACAGGAGTGAGATGGGAGTAGTGGTGATCACTGGTTTGCTGTAAACTTACAGCTATCTGGATTGCAAACACTTTCACTCTCGCCTTTTATTGAGGAGAGGATGAATTGTCTCTCACTTAGGGGATTTATTTAGGCAGGAGGGTGTTTGCGTTTGTCACTGTTCTGTATGTAAATGTGCTCTTAGTTATGTCAATGAGCATAATTGACATACCCCTGCGGCCACTGGTTCCTGTGTCACACTGAGACTACTCACAGATGAGTTTTTCGTGGGTGGCTGCAACTTCAGACGTGTTTGCAGGTACAGGGCAAACGTCAAAAAGTTTTGTTTTCTCCCACCTGCTATGGCTGGGAGCACAAGAATGTACCTGCCTTATTGTGAAATAATAAGTTTAAGAACACGTTTGCAACATATTTGGGTGTAATCGAGAAAAAAATCTAATAGCTATAAGAACTATAATTTGCACAGTTCCTGCAAGCACTGGTAGCACAGGATTTAACATGAGTCTGCATCACAGATTCCATGAACAGTAGCCGCAGTGGGCTGAATTTCCCTCACAGCTGAATGTGTACAGTTTTGAATAAGGTGGCTTGTTCAACAGCTGTTTTGGGAGGCAGAATTGATCTCCATACAGTTATTAGTTTAATTGTAAGACATCATCATGCTCAAGTATCACTCTCTTCTGCTTATGTGTTCCTGTACCCAGATGCTGTAGAGAGGATGTTTATACTGCCTGCATTGCAGGAATGTGATATACTTCAGGAGTATCTGAAACGTTGCTGTGTCCCAGCCATGATACATGGCTCACTCAGAGAGAAAGTAGCTGGTATCTCAACTCAGTGACAGAATACACCTTCTCTTCTGCTAGCAATGTCAAGGAAAAGATATGCAGTGCCCGCTGTACTGGACCTGGGACCAACTGCCCACCTTTTTTCCGGGAATTACTCAGTCTGAGCACATGAGGATTTCTGCCCTGCCTGACCAGATTGGCCAACAGCCAGAAGTCGGTTCCTTCTGCGCTGGTGCAGAGTCCTGGAAGGGCAAGAAGAGTTGTTTCTAGAAGCAGGCTATCTTGGTTTTAATTTTACAGGGTCTTGATTGCAGCCCTGCAGTCGAATTCTGGGTTTGTACATGGTGCTGGGTTAATGTAAGTTGTCACTGCAAGGATCTGACTGCAGGTCTGTTTTTAAGTAGTGATGGGATTTCTTCCCATTCCGCTTTGTGTTTGCACAGCCCCTAGCACCAGGATGAACAGGACTTAACAGTGTTACCAACACTCCTCCTGGTCTGATTACAGCTACAGAAACTGCTCTGATGTATACTGCATGTCATATTGCACATACAAAATGAAGCTGTAAATTGTACCCCCGAGATGGCTTGGATGAGAGATGCTAACATGAGAAGAGCAGTGTTTTTTCATTTTCTTTTGCTTTTCTGAAGCAGTGAATGCCTGTGAATTTAAGGAACAAAACTGCAAAAAAAGTGGATTACTGCAAATTCTTCATTTTAAAGAGATGATTGGAAGCTGATTGATTTCTTTCCTGCAGCTTGTCACGAGTCCTGTTCCTCATGCTGGAGTGCTGCTGAGAACAATTGTTTGTCCTGCAAAGACACATCACACGTGCTAAAAGCAGGACTCTGTGTGGCCAGCTGTGGACAGGGATTTTATACAAAGGATGGAATCTGCAGCGGTAAATACCTGTTTTCTTCCTCCAATTGCAAGAATTTTGAGAAATGCTCTGAAAAAAAAAGGAATCAATATTTAATTTAGCTATGCAGCAGCTGTGATTTTACTCATATCTAAGAAGCCAGATGCACCTTGTGCATAAATACCGGACGAGGAAAGCTGTTGTTTCTTTGTAAGATTATTAATTCATTTTAGCTAATCAGATGCTGAAAGGTTCAAGGTTTGTTCCCTCACTTAACAGCTTGAAAGCCTAACTAAGCTGTTTCTGAGGGCTTGACAAATCCGTTTGTCTGTGGAAAGAAAAATGGCCATTGCCAGCAGTTTTCTGTAAATTTGATTATAATTCAGCATCACAGTAACGAATACCTGCACAACAGATGAGACTTGGGAGCTGGGAGGGTTTGCTGAGAAAAGGGGACAACATGGCTGAAGGGAATTAAAAGACCTAAGTCAAATGGATCATGGAGAGGAGAAAAATCTCAGATAAGTAAAGAATCTAAAATTTGCCACAACCATTCAGGTCAAGACTGGATTTCTGCTGACAGCCACCTCCAGCTGCTTTGAAGAACTGGCCAGCATAGTCAGTAGAAATGACGCAGGGGTTCTCTGCGTTCATGCAGGTCTGTCTCAGCCACATTTAGCTAGAGAGGCCTTAAAACCTGGAGCACATTGACAAAATTGTTGCTATTCTGGTCGCTTCTGGATGAATTTCACTTTGACCAGGTTCCTCTTCAGTTTGGTTGGTGACCAGTAAATATTATTCACCTGTATGTTGAAGTGTGCAGGCTTGAAATCTTACATCTGTAGCTGAAAATCATTTAAGCTCAAAAGGAAGCTTAACTTGGATGCAGCTTGGCCATAATTTTTATTTTTATTGCCAATGATTTCTCATAGCTGTTCCTCACAACCTCCAGGATTCAGGCCTTTCATCTTCTACCAAAACCATGCCTTTTAAAACCCAACTGGAGAGCTGTAAGCGGTTTTGAAGAGAGGCTGTCTGACTGGTGAAAAGAAACAAAAATTGGTGAAGTGAAATGCTTGGCCCTTCTGAATATACAGCAGCAGTAGTGCTACTGACTTAGGGAAGCCAGGGTCTCATACTGCTTTTAGACAACAGGTCAATTAGCTTCAGAACTGACTGCCAGGGAGAGTATAGACCACAGGGATTGCTAAGCAACATCATCATGCTTGATTTTAGATGCATTTTCGTGCTTAAAACTTTGACTCGAAGAAAAAGGGAGGGGTGTGCTTAAAATTTTTTTGATCAACTTTTCCCCCATCTTTTACTTCCTGAACAGTCTGATAACTGATGCTTGTTGTACAAAGCTATGTAAAGATTTATGAGATGGTTTTCATAAGTGACATTGTTCAGAATGGTGCTCCCTGTTCACAGACAGGTGGTGAACAGGAAAAAAATACTCCATTAGCTGGAGGGGGTTGTGTCAGGAGCAGAGGGAGTGCTGGTGTAGACCCATTTCTGGTATTTGTACTTACTCAGAGACCTAGATGGGATACAGGTCAGTGAATACCTGTCTGCACTGACACATCTACCTCTGTGAATGTCACTACTTATTCCAGGGCAGTGCAAAATGTTGCATGTGCTGGAGAGGAATGTTTAAAAATGCCTTTGTGACAAAGAAAGGACAAGGCATGGTTGGCTTGCTTTATTTTATCTATGTGGCCAGGTTGATGGCTCTGTTATTCTTTGCTATTGAGTGCAATTCATTAATGAGCTGTCCTCGTTGGCAGCTTGTGACCAGTTCTGTGAAACATGCTATTCAGACCAACCCAGGTGTTTGACCTGTGCTTCAGAGAAGTTGTTACATGATGGGAAGTGCATTTCAGAGTGCCCAGATGGATATTTCCCAAGTAGCAATGGAAGATGCAGAGGTAAGAGGCATATTTGCGTGACCTTTTCTAAGGCTCTCGAGGCACCCTCCGCATGTTGTCTTTTCCTCAGATGTTTACCCTTGGGGAGGAAATGTTAAGAGCACAGAAGTGTGAGCGGGGACAGGGAATTTCATTGTTTGTTTTCTTTGTTCACTTGTGATAGATTGTTTTAAATAACCTCTTTGCCTTGCAAAGCATATTAAGACATGCTGAGATACATATTCAAAACACTGTGTGAGTGAGAGTTATTACTGTTAGTAGTTATTAATACATGTGCACTTCTGCTCTCATTAGTTCATATAGCTGAATATCATGCCATCTGGGAGTTTTCACTATTGGCTGGAAGAGGCTGTAGTCAGCAATACTATTCTCAAGGGGGAAAAATGGGATATTTCAGTTCTGTGTGCTCTTTCTTTATCAGCTTGTCATGATTCATGCTCCACATGTGAGGGACCTCTGGCCACTCACTGCACCTCCTGTTCCTTTCCTCTGGCACTGCACCAGGGCCAGTGCCTGCAGGGCTGTGGAGAGGGTTTTTACCAAGATCACAACATCTGCAAGGGTAAGCTATGTACTTGGAGAAAGTTCCCCAGCTGCTATAAACCAGTGTATCTATATTGGCTTTTGTTGGTACCAGCTATGATGCTGATCCTTTATCCTGTGCTGAACTGGTCAATGAGTAATTCTTGTGTTTGCCTGCTGATTGTTTTCTACTTTGAGAAAAAGCATATTTTCTCAAATGTTTTCTGCATATCTCAGGATCTGGTGATCTTGGTTTGTTTTTTTTTTTCTCTCCATGCTCTTGAAATAAATGTACATTGCTGTGAAGCTTTTCTTGACACGAGTTAAGAAGTGGATGAATTTCTACACACACATAGTAGATTTGCTAAGACTGAGGTAATTTTTGCAGCAATGGAAAACCTGAAAATTTGGAAGATGAATTTATTCTTCCTGTGAGCCCTTCAGACTGTAATTTCTTGCTATCTCTCCTAGTGAGATTGTGTTCACTGTTGCAGTTCCAGAAATTAAGGGAAAATTGACTGCCTGTGGCACAGTGCCGCAGTTTTTTCCCAACATTATTTGTTCATCAACTTTATTCAAGAAAAGGGCTGTTATGTGGGAGTTGGGGGGAAACATGTTAAAGTACTTTTCTAAAATACATGTTCCATTACAGAAAATACAGCACCTTGTCTGTTTATGGAACAGAGTTCGTAGCTTGTGAGTCGCTGCAAGGTGTATGCTCTTTGCTAGCTCTTTGAGTATCAGACTGTCTACAGCAATACAAAACTGGAAAAAGGGATGAACAAGAGGGTCCAAATCAGTGTTTTCTCCCCTTTGTCTCTCACGTTTACAACCAGATGCCCATGTTTCTAGGCCTTGTCCATCTCTCTGAGAAAGCTGTCCTTAGAGCTGCAGCTCTGACTGCTCTGTTGACCTGTGCACAGGTTGCCACCCATCCTGCCGCACCTGCGTCGGCCCAGAGGCCTCTCATTGTCTGCAGTGCAGGGCACCGAAGGACATACTGCAGCCTCACCAGCCCATGGAAGGAGCTGTACACGGCCTTTGCCTGTCTCACTGCCAAGCCCAATTCTATGTGGATAGCACAGGAGTCTGCAAACGTGAGTAGAGGATGGGAACAGCTGCTCAAAGCCTTCAGCACAGGGCTGCGCTGGATTTTAGGCATTCAGGGTATCTTGTACGATGTTTGATTCTTAACGTGCTTTGAGTTCCTGTGTTTGCCTGGCAACAGTCTTGAATGTTTAAACTCAGTAACTTTCAGAATGGCGTTTACTAGTGCTTTTGAGGGAAAATATACTCTACGTATAATTTGTGACTGAAGGATTCTGGTACTTTTTTTTTAAATGACTGTGTTCAAGTCTGCACAGCTTAGCTTAGCTTTCTTTTCATTGAAGTTGGGTATGTGATTTTTACCACTGGCTTATTTTGAAGCAGGATTAATCCTTAAATGCTTTTCAGAAGAGACTGAGCTGTATCCTTGTTAGCCTTTGGAGCAGGTCAAGACATCCCACAGCAGTCTTTTCTTTTGAGGAAGCTCTTTTGATATATGCCCTGCAGCACATGTGCCATCAGTGCTCCTGAAATACCAAGTAGGAAGCATTTCCATGAAGACTAGAGTCTGGAAAAGAGGGTAACATGATGTGCATTGGGGATATTTGTGGTTTCACATTGCTTTGAGGGAAAACAGTTGTGGACTTCAGCAAAGAATGTTTACTGGGTGAATCAGTAAGCCAGTCTGGCTGGCTATACAGAGCTTGTGGCAGCTGGTGTGGATGTCTGTGCAACAAACCTGTTGCATTATCTTGAAAATAATGCAGACAGAGGCAGGCTGAAGAATTAGCCTGTGAACATCTTGTGCCAGCACAGCCCGCCCTAAGTCTAAAGAGAAATGATACTTTCAGAAATGGCAGTGATTTCCCTGTGTGGAAAGACCAGTCATAGAGACAGTGACTCTACAGCACTGAAGTAAAGAAATAGTAATAACAATAGCAACAACACTACTGATGGCCATTTCTTCCTGTTGAAAAAGCATTTTCTAAAAGTGGAAGTAATCTGAAATCCATTTATTTTGATTTTACCTCTTCATCTCAACTTGATGGAAAGACTCTGTACAAGCTCATTTTTTTACTTTAGGGGATCTTAAAAAAGGAAGAAGTGACTTTTTTTGGTGGAATGTTTCTGTTTGTAACAGTGACCTACACAGACCATAAGGTATCCAGTGCTTTGGATTGGTTGCTGAAGGCATCCAATCCATGCAGTGGCCATTTCTTGGCAGGTAGTGGGTTTTCTTGGCTCAGTCCAGATTATGGTATAGATGAGTGAAGAAATCTATATACCACTGCCTCAGATGGGTGAACGGACCTGTACAAACGGGCCTGAGCAGAGTTCAGTGACAGTGCTGAATTACGTCATTGGGCAGGAATGCCAGCACAGCCCCTCATTTTATTAGCTCTGCAGTATTAGTAATGGCATTAGAATAGTAGTTTGATTTATTGCAGAAGGGTGTGAAGATTCAAGATTTCAAACTTTGAGCTACTCCTGTAAAATACTCATGCAAGGTTTGTAGGTGCACCTTTATGAAAAAGTAAGCCTACAACCAGCATATACTGTGCCTGCATTATCTATGCAGAACAGAAGCACATTCATATGTAGTTTAAAATGCTGGGTTTGAAGGTTTTACCTGTGTCACTGTGAATTTCTCGCCAAACCACGGAAATCTCTCTTTATTTTCCTAATGCTTGAGATTTCCCTGATGCAACTGTAAGAAGTTTCTCTCTGATACGATTTGAGTCACTTGAGCCAAAGATAGTCCTGGAGACATTGCATTTGCGATGAGGATCCCCGATGTCTCTCCCTGGCTCTCTGGCAGACAGCTAAGTGGACTTGTGTAAATCATTTTATTTCATTTCATTTCTTCTCTCCAGCCCTGTGTCTGTGTTGTCTCCCTAGAGAGCAGGACATCTCTCTGTCTTTAACGGAGACTCACACAGTCGAACCTGTGGCCTCAAGACACTGCTCTAATTACTAGAGTTTTAATTAATGAGTTTATGTATGTATTTATGAGATTACTTAGTTAAAGATGGCTTGTTTTAGGGTCCATACCAGGGAAGGTGAAGAAGTCTAACTTTTTAACTGCGTTATTTTCATTCTTGCTGAATCATCGTGGTAATAAGCGTTCACTTCTCAAGCTGTAAAGTCAGGTGGCCAGCCCACTTCTATGTATATTTGCTGTTACTGTTCCAGAATGGCTGATGATAGCCATGCAGTGATGCTGGATAGAAAATCCTTCCCGAAGCAACTGTTGGGTGATAGCTAAAGATGATTTCAGAATCTGGTTAGTTTACAGAATGCCAGAGCTCATATGGGGAGGAGAATGGTGTTACACGGCAAAGTGCATCTCAGCTTTCTATTTCAGTAATTAATTGTGTGGGTGCAAAGAAGGATGAAATATGCAGCTGTCTTTGGTTGCTCCTTATCTTCAAGAAGTGTGCTATACAGCCTTTGTACTTCTGCCCCTTTCTACCTTTCAAAAGCAGAGAATCCTGTAAAGGAAATACCTTCCTGTCGTCACCAGGGAGAAAGCAATCTAGCCATACTCTGGGACTGTAACAACCAAGATAAGCTAGAACTCATTTGGCGCTCTCTGTCTTCTTGTTTTTCCGTTCACTGCAGAGTGCCACTCCTCCTGTGCAGGCTGTGTGGGGAACACTTCTCAGGACTGTACGGCTTGTCTGTCTTCCCACGTCCTGCTTGAAGGCAGATGCCTCTCCGAGTGCCCAGAGGGGCTGTTCAGCCACGAAGATCGCTGCTACTGTGAGTGCATAGTGCAGGCACCTGCAGCTTATACTGCTGAATTTCATTGCATACACATTTTGTAATGTATTTCTCAATGTAATTAGAGATGCTGTCAGATTTATATGAGGCTATTTAAGTATTTTCAGGGGAGAATAGGATAGTCCAATTTCAGGAAATGGAATCTCCTCCTAATGGGATAGAGGCGTACACATTGAATCATAAATTCTAATTAGTTTTGCTCCTCTGGACTGTTTCCCTGAAGATTTTTTTGTATTTCATTTCAGTAGGCTTGGATGATGTTCTCAGCCAGCACGCTGTGTCAGAAGAGGTCTTTACAGGACAGCACTGAAGCACGGGCTGCTTTTATTAGGCTACATAAGCACCTTGTCTGTATGAATTAGCTTTATTTTTAATCCACAGTTGGCTATAGGGCTGGGTTTAGAAGGAAGGAATTCTGCAAGTACAGGAGAAAAGCCATTACATCTATGAATGTGCCTCATTGGCAGTGGGGACAGCATTATTTATTTGTGTCTCAGCCTTGCCCACAAGTCAGCAAGTGGCCTTCAGCTTGTTCGATCTCATCTAAGCAGAGGAGTGTGACTACTGACCTTCTGAGTGACTGCAACAATTAAATCCTGTTTGCCACTGGCAGAAAATGGTGGCCTTTGGGGTATGGCGTTCATTATGAGCTGCTAAGTACAATGGGTGAGGAAACGCAGGCGTTTGAAATCTGATTAGTCCCTTCAAGGTCATCTGAAAGTTGTCTGCTGTTTTATGATAGATTCATTGGGTCAGGCATCCATGTATCTGTTCTGGCAGTAGGAGAAATTCACTGGCACTTTCCTGGGATGCCTCAAGTTTAGAGAGAGAAACCTCTTCTAAAGTCCGTTGCTTAATTTGTTCATCCAAGGAACAACTCTATAAATACATTTATTTGGCAGGCCATTATAAAGATTCATCAATTCTGAGGTGGTGAACTGCCACCTTAGAGCTGAGGTAACTGCTGAATACTGCATTATGCAGTTTCAGGCTTATGCAAATGTCTGAGAAACAAAACTTCTGTGTCAGGAAAGTGTCATCTTTCTGTATGCTGCCAGCTTAGATCTCCTGCGGTTTTTGAACAGTGAAGCTCAGTTAATATAGGTGTGTCTAGAAAATTGATTGTTCTTGAGCGCTGGATTCATGGGCATGATTTCTGAGAAGCTGAGAAGATGGTGGGATGTGATGCGTTAGGTCTTAAACACTGGAGCCTTATGCTGTGGCAGCTGCAAGACACCCAGCTTCCTGTGGGGAGTGAGCAATTGTGTGTAGCCTGGGGGAGCCCTGAGGTGGGAGAGTTTTGAAGTTGTGTGCTTTTATTCAGAGAAGAGCTTTGTAAGTAGTTGTTAAGAATTTTTACAGATCATTAGCTATAGTATTTCTGTCTCCCTCAGATGCAGTAGCATGGAAATAATGGAAATACGGCATCTGTCTTTAAAGGTGGAAGGATACAAAAGCAGTCTGAGTGAAATATTTTTGAGCAATCTTAACCACTTTCTCTGCAATCTTTTTGTTGCACTTTTAGCAGACAGAATAGCTAATGAGCTGGCATGGCATTCAGGTTTTATAGGTTTTGGTTTGGGGGGGATTTGTGCAGAAATAATTCCTGGATTTTCCACTCGTGAATATCGAACTCATGCTACTATGATGTTCATACAATCCCAAGATGTTTAATTTGTCTCCCCTGTGCATCCTGCTCTTTTTTATGTGCACAAGCATATGCTGGAGGGAGGAATAAGAGGGAAATCTCTTTATATTTTGTATTTTTTATAGAGCTATACCTTGATTATTGTAGTGAACAAGTCACATCTTTAAATTGACAACTTATTTCTCATCTTGTTTATTCAAAATGTGGATGTAAGAGCCTTCCAAACCACAGCTCTGCTATTGAATCATTTTATGTCCATGCGTTGTAGGAGTAAGTGATCATAAGGGCTGGCTTTCTGGGGAGGGGAGATTGTAAGTTGGACTATACCAAGAGCATAACACAAGTGTTGATTTTCTTATCCAGCCTGTCATCCATCCTGCAAGACATGCCATGGTCCTTCTGATTTGGAGTGCTTAACCTGCCACCCCCATGCGACTCTAGCTAGTGGAAAGTGCAGGACTAGCTGCAAGGAAGAGCAGTATCTCAACCTGGTGGGATATTGTGTGGGTAAGTAAGAGGAGATGGTGTGGCTCATGCAGTGTGATGGTCTTTCTGTGGCATAACCAGCTACTTGAGTACACACCATGAAGAAGTCAAGATGCCTGTTATGAGTAAAATGTCACACATGAAAATACCGTGAGACAACTCTCCAGTGTGCATAGTATATAGAAAAGCCACTTGCTACTCATGCTGTACATATCTTTTACTAGAGCTGCATGAATTGAGTTGCAAATTGTGTAAGGCAGGTAGCAGAGATAGGGAGACAAGGCTCTCCTTTGCCAGGCTTGCTGCTGCATGGTTTGGTGTGAAGACTTGAGGTCATATGTATGCACCAGTATGTCTGGGAATCGTCAGAGCATTCACATACATACTAATATCATAATGAGCATGCTTTTGACACTAGGATGGGCTGCAAGCTCTGGTCTGCTGAGTAGCAATATGCTTGCCTTTGCCAGGCCAACTGCTTATCTGTGTCTTGCTCCAGCCTGGGCTTTACAGCATACTGCCTGTCACCATAGAGCCAGATCTGGGGGACCCAGAGCCAGGAAAGCTGCTGAGGTCCTGCAGAGAGCTTCCATAAAATGAGTTAAGGAAGCATTTGTGATTCAGAGAAGCAGTTATGGGGCCCTGAAGCAAAACTGGCACAGCTAGCATTGCTCTGTGCATTTTTGGGAGGTAATAGGATTCCTGTATAGGAGTTATACTTTGTGGGTGCTTGGTGCCTGCACTTAAGCCTATCATCAGAAGCCACCAATTGCCTTTATCTGTTTAAAAAGGAAGATCACTTTTAATCCATCATGCAGACATGTAAAAACATATCTTGGGAACTTCTCCAACAATTTCTGAGCTTTATCAAGCCATTTTTTTCTTTATCAAAAAAAGATATGATGTGTGAGGCTTAATCTAGGCTGAACAGTTCCAAATGAGATAAGAAATCCTAAGAAAAGGGAGAAATGCATTAGGTGTAATAAATATATCCATTGAGAGGCTATTGTTCTCAATTGAATATAGGTGATTCCCCTCCACAGAGGCTTCTTTTTGTTTACATATATTTTGGGGGTTTTTTGTGAAAGACCTGTTTCTTTGCACTGATTAATTTTATGAACTGTTTTTTTATCTTCCTTTTAAGCATCAATTATTGTTTTGTCTGCAGAGACAAAGAGAGAGGGGGAAACAAAGTATCTGAAGAGTAGGAAAATATCCTAGAAGTATTGTACAGCTCCTTAGGTATACAAGAAACCAGGCTGGGGAGTCAAGATGTTTCATACAGTCAAGTAATTGCAATATGGAAACAATTCAGCATTTTAGTGTAAAGAGCACTCTCTACCCTGTAAAATTTCAGGGGCTACAGTTTTACTCATTAATGTCCTGTCACGTCGTAGCTGTATGCACTTTATTTATTCCATCTTATTTTCCCATTACTTTGCATTATGCTTCCTGTGGAAATGTGGTCTTCCAGCTGTAAATTTCATTGGAAGAACTTAGTACCGTTTATCATAAACCAGGATTCTTTCTGAGGAGGATTTGCTCTGCTGCTTGCTGCATGCTGTGTGCTTTAATTATCCCCTTTATAGTGCTGTTACCTGTAAGTTTAGTGAGGTGTCATGAAGCATTAAGTGTGCTCCCCACATGCCAGGTTATTAGGTAGATGTCACAGTGCCTGGCAATAATGAGGAACAGAAACTGGAAGCAATGGGCTCACTCAGGCAATGTGGAGGGCAAGGTTTGACCTCCAGATGCACTACACTGACAGTGATGAATCATCTGCAAAGAACTTTTCCTGGCTTTCTGGGCTCCAAAGCAATTGCAGTTCGGTGATGCATCCTTTCCTTGCAAGCTAACAAGCTTTATTTTTAAGCCCTGTAGGGGTCGTGAACATGGTCCACTCTTTGGAGACTTGTATTCTCGAAGTAGAAACATGTTTTCAAGGCTTGGTTCACCGTGCCTGGCATCGCTTGGTGTCAGTATTGAGTGTTTGGATCTATGCCCCCAAAACAGGAGAGAAGGCTTCTCAGGTGCAACATAGTAAGGAGCTCAAGGAGACACGTTTCCTCCTCCCAGCTCTGACCTTAGTCTTGCTGTGTTACGCACTTGTGTCAGTCCCGCCTTCAAGAGGCCAGTAGAGATAATGCTTGTAACATGGGAACCCTTAATGTTCACATGATCTTGCACATAGATGCATCAATGTTTCATTGTCTAACTGAGGGTTTGAAAATCCTTGTAGAGGAACATAGTTATTTGTTGCCTTTAAAAAAGTTGTGCTTTGGTCTCGGATCTGCAATCTGAAGTGTATTGCTCTTTGTGCCAAATTTATGTCTGATGTTTAAGCAAAGGATATGTGTTGCCAGCTCTACTAGAGATAAAGAGCTCCATATCCAGGTTGTTAAATTTTGCTCATTCTTCTCATTCAGCACTGATTAAAATGCTAAATTTGCTCTTGCAAGTTATCAATTACCAGTTAAAGAGCAACTGTCCCATAAAAGAGAACATTAAAACCCCTGACACTTGCATAGTATATGATTTGCGTCTGAATTTAACAAAGCTTTTTCCTTTGCTTCCCAAAGCAATATTTTTTTACAATTATCTTCCCATTTATCTCTAATTCCCAACCCTCCAGGCAGAACTGTGTTACGACTTATAAGGACTACTGTGCATTATAACCACCTGTCATACTTTATGGACCTGCAGGGGGAAATCTTTCATACAGGATGGAGAAAACCAACTGTCACTTGAAACCATTGACTGTGAATTAATGTTATTGTACATGTTACTTGAACGAGGATTGGAACATTTGCCTTGTTAATAGAAAAAAGATCTTGTTTTCAGTAGTTTATCAAATAAGCATTTCAAATGGAAGCAGAAAAAAGACAAAATGACCTCAAGTTTCAAAAGATCAATGAGTTTCGAAGGTCTGGTTTGGGCATGCTGAATTTGTGCCAATCTTCTTTGAGAGTGCTCAATTGATTAATTTCATTTTATAGCTAAAGTGTATGTACAGGAATGTGTTTGTGGCTTCAGCCGTCACCTGTTGAGTCTCAGGGCTTCTGTATTTTTTGTTTTCCTGGTCTGAAAACACATTTGGGTTTTCGTCTCCCTCTTATCCAAGACAGCTTGATCTTCAGGAAACATTGCAGTCACTAGCCTAAAAAAATAGCACCATCACTGAAACTGTTGTCCTGCTCATAAACCCCTGTGCTTACTTTTCTGATTTGAATAAATCAGAAGCCTGTTTCAAGGTTTCCTCATTGATCTTTTCCTGACTTGGTGGAAGGGCAATTAGAAAAATGCAGAGGAACTGTGCAGTGAGCAAAGCAAGGAGTTCACAGACTGAGCTCCACTGGGTGCTCAGCTAAGGCGTGAAAGGATGCGAAGGACTACCTACCAGGATTAGCAGCAAGGGCAGCTGGCGTAAAATGAAAAGCAAAACACTCACTGGTACAGTATCCTCCAAGGTCCTGTCTTAACTTCCAGCTGCACCTTCCTTGAAAGGGAACTCCCAGTCCCCATATTCAGCTGCTCAGGCCCGTGCTTTCTTAGGCTGTGTGCAGCTGTGAAAAACGTTCAAAGATAAACCAGAAGAGCTCACTCAGTAGGATGCCTGTAACAAGACTTTCTGCCTTGCTCTTAAAATTCCAGAAGGGACACTCTGAAAACAAGAAATATATTCAGCTCCTTGTAAAATTAATGAGCTGTTGCCGTACTCTTAGAGACATTGATATCATCGCAAAGAGCTGGAGTTTCGCTGAGCAGAGTAAGAGGGAAATTGGGGGCTTAGCTCTACTTAGTCACTGGTGTGCAAACTCCTACAGAAATTAACAGCTGAGCTGCCAGAGGAGGAAAATGGAAGATCATTTCCCTGCTTTGGTCTGGGCTCACTTGTGCCAGGCACCATCCAGCTGGATTTCCCACCTTACGCTGCCTGGAGAAGCTCCCACCCTTGTCAGAAGAAGCAGGCAGATCCCTGCAAAGGTGGTGGCACTTCACCAGGAGTTCATCTCACTTGTTTGTGTGACAAATTCCCTTTCAGATCTTTTAAACGGGGGCAAAAAACCCTTTCCAACAAGCAAATCAAATACAATATCCTGGTGAGTGCTAGGTGTCCTTCTGAATCAACCATACTGATTTTCTTTCTGGATTTACTGTAAGGTACTAGAGAAGGTTTGTATGCTGACGTGCCTGTAAATTGCATGGTGTTTTAAGTACTGATTTAAAGTAATGCTCTGTGGTAAACCTCATAGCTTACCTTAGATTGTAGTGTGAAACTTACAGCAGGAAATTTTTTTCTAAAGAGCCCTTAAGAAGGGAGGTGTATTTAAACAATACAAGTGGTTGATTGCTTCACAAATGGTGGGACTGAGAGGTAGAAATGCCTCTCATTTCCTTTATGAGCATTCACAAAAGTTTTAAAGATGATTTTGTCTCCCCAAACAGCCTGCTTTGTCTTGACAGGTGAGGGGACAATACATAATAGATACTTTCCATATAGGAAGGGCACTCTCTTCTTTGTTTCCTTTGCTTGCTAAGAGAAAGCTAAAGAGGGCGTGGAAGTAAAGTAACCTGGAAATGGAAATCTGTGTAAGTAATTATATTATACTTCACAATTAAATTTGCTTTATAGGAAGATCAGTGATAGGTAAGGTGGGTTGGTGCTTTTTTTTTTGCGTAGAGGTGAATTGACAAGGAGGAAATTGGAGCCAGCAGAAAGGGCAGCAGGAATAAGTTTTGTTGGGACAGTGGGAGGAAAGTCGTAGAGAGGCACTGGGACTACGAGCACGGTGGTGACATGCTGCCCTGAAGAATCCAGTTTCGATACTGGAAGAAGTCCAAGGGAATTAAGTAACTGTGTTGCACTGACAAACATGGGATGTGAAGCCTCCGACAACCCAGAGCCCACAGACCATAACTTGCCTGCTAGCTGAGCTGGAGTGAGGATTGACAGGGAGAAGGCAGAAGCAGGAAACAAGTATGGCTGTGCAGTATTACTGAGAAGCATAAAGAAAACACTCCGCTTCTGTCAGTTCTCTCTTCAAAGGGAGCCTGCTGGGGAAAATTTAAATAATCTTTTCCAAAACAAAGCAGTTCTTCTTTTACTCTCTCACTAGTTCCCCAATGTCCCTCAAATTCACCATGAGCATCGATTCTGGTTTTTTATTTGGGGTTGTGTGCTCTTTCATCTCCAGGCTTGCAAAGGAACAAGAGAGTGATGGGGCTGATTTAACCTAAAACAGTAGCTAAGAAAAATAACTCTTTAAAACATAGGAGCAAACATAGAGGCTGTAAAGAGAAAACTGTACTGCAACAGCACTTAGTTGTGTAGATAATTAGCTTTTAAAACTTTAATTTGGGAGAGTCTAGTTATTTACAGTAGATTCTGGTTATTTGGACACCATAAGTTTTCTCTGTCTGTTTTCATGCTCTGTTTATGGAAACTATTGACCATACACAGTGAGTTTGGTTACTTATTACGTCTAGCCAAAGCTTTCTATTAGTGACCAGTGGCTTTGGCAAGAGATTAAACTGGAGGAGTATTATTTTAACAAGAAGGGGAGTAGACATATTGCCAGGTAAATGTGGAAGAAAGAGAAACTAGTTGGGTTTACGTTAATTTTTTTGAATATAAGCACATAAAACTCTTCACCTCACTTCCAGCCCTGTGCATACAAACTACATACCATGCTCAGGGCCTTTTGGATGATGCCTTCGTCCTTGCTCTCTACAGTAAGCTCATGTGATCCTTTCTGGCTTCAGTGAGGCTACATACAGGTAGATAGATGGCAGGTCTTTCCACTCTTATGTCAGGGCAGGTTTGGGATCTTCAGCTGTGGAGATTTATGGGATGTTGCCTTGGGTTTTGAGTTCTTCTCCTCTGCAATCAGAAGCTGCAGTATGATAATCCCTGTAAGCTGTAACCCCTCTAAGGGGGTTTTGAGGTTTGTCACTGAGTTTGGGAGCATGACCTCATGTGCTGCTTTTCTTACCACTGTCCTGACAGTGACGAATTGAGAACCTACAGAGTGACTACCCTAAGCATACAGTTTCTCCTCACACGCCTTTACCTCCCCTCTGGCTGTTAATTTCCCATCTACAAGGTTGAGAGTGTGGGGCAGAAACTAGTTAGATTGTATACCTTGTAAAGTCAGGAGGTGGAGATGGCAGCTGCTTTAAAAACCTTAAATCCCTGCATGCAGTCAGAATTACACTCATTTCTGAGCTGCATCTGTTTTTTTCCACCAGTGTGGTAAGATTCATGTATGTGTAACATATAGGAGAAGTCAGGCTAGGGTTAGAGACTCCAGTCGCTATTATGTTCTTGCAGGTATGGATGCAGAATTCCTCTGGACTCCGATGTGAGCCTGTCTTCAGCTTGTAAAATTAGATTGCCTGACAATCTGTAGTAATGCTGTCACAAGAGACAAAAGACAGAAAGTTGAACCTTCAGTAGAAATATGACAAGAGGCCAGGTACTCAAATCAAGCCTCATTATTACATTTCTTTCAAGACAGTTGTCATTTCCTTTACAATTTTCTGAATTACCATAACGAGGATTAATTTGCCTTCCAGGTTGCCTTACACTGCACTGTTGTGCATACAAAAGGCTTGTTGTAAAACCTTTTGAAGCACCTCAGTTCAGGCAGAGGTCAGGAGACACAAGCTTGTGTGCTGCCAGGGAAAAATGAAAAAAGGAAAAGGTTTTGAGGCATTCATGCAGCTTTGAATGCTGCTCTTGGCTTGACTTTGAGGTCTGCAGTGGCCTCTTCAGGGTATGGATGTCTCATTTGTGTGGGAAAATCTGAAAGTAAGAACTACAGGAGAAGGTCATACAGCTGTACAGGTTGTGCTCTTCATTTTTCAATGGTGGGAGCAGAGGGAGGTGAACGCCTACAGCTGCCAGTGTAGTTTGTTAAAGATAAACCTGTAGTTAGGAGCACCTAAAATGAGAAAAACATTTGGGGAAAGCAAAGAGCTTTGAACTGACTTTGTACAAGGCTTTTCCAAGTTCACTTAAGGATGGGAAAGAGGATGCCTGAATGGGGCAGGAGAGATGCAGAGAATGTGACTGCTCAGGAAAAGTGAAAACGTGATGCCCAGGAAGAGGACAAAATGGGGATGAGGGCAAGAGGAAAGGAATGCTTCTTGAATGCAGTAATTTCTGGTCATCTGTCTTGCAGATATGTGGAAGTGCGGTGTTTAGCACCTGATCCCAGCCCTTGTGCACCAGATAGCAGACAGAGGCTCTGAAAGTTATGTCCCAAATGTCTTCCTTAAGTTCTCAGCAGTGTGTTTCTCCATAGCAGTTATGTTTTGTCCATCTATGATCACAGTATCTGTTGTTCCCTGCTTCCTTTAGACTGCCACCCTTTGTGCCGTCAGTGTGTGGCCAACCTGCAGGACACTGGCAGCATCTGTCTGAAGTGCCAGAACGCCCGTCACTTGCTCCTGGGGGATCACTGCATTCCTGACTGTCCGGTGGGATACTATGCGGCGAATGGTGCCTGCAAAAGTGAGTAGTCCCTACAGGTGCCTCAAGTAGCTGTAAGGGACCACCTGGATCCTTGCGAGATGTTCCATGAAATGATTCCTGTTTAGTAGAGAAGGTTGGCCCAGCTGGCACGACACTGCACTGGAAGCTAGAGATGTCCTTCCTGGCTAATAACTCTGCCAGCTGGCTGGGAGCACTCTTTCCTTGCTCCATGTAATCTGTGTCTGCTTTCAGACTAGGAGTTCATTGAGGCAGACAGTGCTGTACTGTCCTGAGCACGTGCTGAGGCTACTGGGACCTAGGCCACTGTTACAATACGATTAATAAGTGTAATGAGTACCAGACAGCAGTATGCTTGTGAGGAGGAGGTGAAGGTGAGTTTTTCTCTCTGGTAAATGCCATCTCTCAAAAATGGTGGCACAGAGAATAGGATGACACTATGTTCTATGTAGGGTAGCTACCCTGAGGTCACTCCTAGGAAGACATGGGCTTCTTAAGCACAGTAATATCCTTCACTTGAAACAGAGGCTTTTTGTGTGCCCATCACCAAGTCTCCAATTTGTGTGGTACCAGTACAGTTCTGGGATGCTGACACTTGAAAATATTTTTCTGGATGTCTTCTTCAAAGGGCTGTGCAATTTCTGCTCACAGAAGACAGAACTCTTGCTGGTAGCAACTTCTTAGGACGTTTTGCAATGTGAGATGGAACATCATCCTAGCTGAGGCCTCTCACGGAGACTTGTCTTGCTACAGTAATGGTCCAAAAGGCTATCGTTCGTAGCAGCTTCTAAAACAAAAAGACAATTTCATGCAGCCTTTTAGGCCGGCATGATAGATGCAGAGCTCCAGCTGCGTGGGTGAAGCTGCACTGACAACACATTTTATTCCCTAGCCTGCTCTTCCTTCACCTGTCCCTGGATCTCCTTCAATTTTTGTTGTTGGTATGGTTCCATATTCTGATCATTGTCTGAGCTGATTTGTATTTCTTGGAAGAAGTAGGTTGCTTTTCTTGTTATGGGGCCAACAGAGACATGTTAAAGCCCAGCGCATCTTACACTGAGCAAAGCGTATTGCAGTTTATTTTAAGAGAAATAAATCAAGACAAGAAATTCTGCACAGATGATATACGTTAAGATGTAGATGTTCCCTTTGCAGGAAGTGGCATTTCCTAATCCAGTCTAACAACCAATGGTTCACGTTTCAAAGCTTCTCGCAAGCACTCTGGGAGCTGTGGGTTTATTTATCTGTTTTTGAAAAATGAAATCTCAGAGATGTATGAAATATACTGTGTCATTTAATTGGAAGGAGCCCTGAAAGAGATATTTTGCTTTCCTGGAAACTTAAGCCTAGGGATAACATTTCTTCCCTTTGGTAGAAAGGTTTCATTTAAAAGAAGTTTTGCATTATTCAGACTGTATCAAAGCTCATATTACATTTTGTGCTAGTTTTTAAGATCTCTAGCACAGCGTAATGCAGTCACTTCTCTGATTTCTTTGCCCACTTTCACTCATGATTAATTTGGCCTGATAGTTGTAATGATGGCATCAATCTTTAGGTAAAGGCCTATCAAGAAATAAAACAGAAATAATTTTGTGAGTACGTACCCCCTTTGGAGACATTAATAGGATGCATTAGCCTCATCCACTGTGGTATTTTAAATCTCTTCAATCAGACTAAGAAGCACAAGAAATGGGAGACAAAGGGATGGAAAGGAAACAAGCAAAGAAAATAAGAGGGGTGGCATAAAAACATCTCTTAAAAAATGCAGGGAAAGAAAAAGATAGTAATGTACTTCCTCGCTGGAGGCAGTCAGTTATACTGCTGGCTGTGACGAATCACAGAAGGATCTTGTAAGACTGAGTATCTGGGCAGTAAAGCAAGGGATGGAAGTTTGGTCTAGGCAGGTGTAATGATGCACAGAGGGATACCCGGTTCTAACCTCACATACAGAATAATGGCACCCTTGCCATGATCTTGAAGTGGTGATCAATCAGCCTGTGAAAATGGCATCCCGGTGTTCAACAATGTTGAAGAGGCAAGTCAAGTGTTAGGGGCTAGTACAAAAGGAAAGAGGAATAGAAGAATTCATTCTGCCACTAGCTAAGGAGCTGCGTGCTGTGAGCAGTTCTGCTCATCTCAGAAGGGAAGGGCAGAGGGACTGAATGTGCAGAAGGAATGGCTTCTGTACAGCGAGCAACTGAGTAGACCACAGTGCTTCAACCTGGAAAACAGGAGACCCACAGGAGGGGGGAAATGCGACAGAGACCTACAAAGTCATGAGTGAAATGGAGAGAGGGTGCATAGAGATTGACTCTTCTCTGTCAGTGTTGCTGCTTGGAATAGTTAGCAGCTGTGCAACTCCTGCCGAAGGGATGGATGGAAATCTTCCGGGAGGTGTAGAGCTGTCAGAAAAGCAATAGATGATTCCTAAATGCACAAAGTGCATCAGGCTCAGGAGGATCTGACCTGAAACTAGTTGAGAGAAAGCATGAGAGGGAGGTACTGATACACATTTGCCCTTTTTTTACTCCTTTCTGAGAAACAGGTTTTGGCCATATCCTGTGAAGTTGTTCTTAAAGGGAAGGGAAGGTTGAAGAGAAGAGGAATGGGTGAAAAGAGAGAAAAAAGAGAAGAGGGGAGAGAGCTAGTGTGCATGGCACACAGAGCACAAATAAACCCATTTAATCCGTCTGTCACAAGCTGGGTTGGCTGTGTTTCTGATCCTGGGCGCTGTGCACCAGTAAGGGCTTAGACTTAGCAGGAACTTTTGGTACTCTATCACCATGCTCAGTCTCTGAGAGTGCTTCTGCTGAACCTCGTGTAACTTACTCGAAGATCTACTTTTTCTTGAACAGAAACACTTGCTCTTGCTGTCCCTGCAGGGTGTCACCCCTCATGTAAAACCTGCACTGGTGGGGATCCTTTTTCCTGCTCTTCCTGCAACACCAGCCTGGTTCTCTCCCACGCCAGCATGTGTGTGCCAGTCTGTTCCCCAGGATACTACAGAGATGACAGGCAGACCTGCAAACGTGAGTGTCTCTCTCCAAGCCATCTCTCCTTTCCACAATGTATTCACTGACATGCCTTTTCTTGTTCCTTCACTTGCTATTCCTTTTGCCAGGAAAAGAAAGATTTGAAGTGCCTAAAAATTTGATATGAATTGACAGAGGCAATTAGCTGCCTTAGAAACAGAGCCTACAGTGTGGTTTAAATTTGAACACAGTTGCAGTTTTGTTATTGACTTCAAAGACAAGAGGCTTTGGGCCCCATAGTAAAAATCTGCAGGAGAGTTTGTGTAGGCTTCCTTGTCAAGTTGTCTAGGTGGTACACAGGGAAGTGGCCAAAAAGCACTGGTGGATTCTGGGCTTTGTGAAAACTTGACATGTTTAGACCAGTTTTAATCAATTCTTACTCAGGCAAACTCCCTCCCCACTGCGCTACTTGCCAGTACCTGCCATGGAAGCTGTATTAAGACTGTAGCATTTATGCTATGGTTTTCCACATATGAAACCTCAGTAGAAACAAGGTACAGCTTAGTAGGCAGAGCCCTGACTGATTTGAGCTATGATATTTTTACCTCCTAATGATCTGATGCAATCTGGTGTTAAGTCCAGTAATCTTTTATCCTAGTCCTGCTGTCCTTTGTGAATCTCTCAGGGCCTCTCTTTTCCTTTATTATTCTATGTTCACTCTGGCCCTGACATCAGTTGGGTTATTCTTCACATAATTATTGGGCTTGATGTTCCAAAATGCGAAATTATATGGCCTAGGGACATAAAAAATATGAAAAACCCTGCTTGAATAGACCCACCAGAATACACACACCTAAAAATGAGTGAGTGCTTAAGTGATTTGGTTGCTGTGAACCTGAACACTCAGATTTGTTAAGTCCTGCATTACCCTGATTTAAATTAAACTGATTTATGATAAAATAACTCTGTTGCACTGCACTGAGTATAGGTATCAGTGTCATCCTATTTAGACCGAATTTCTTTACTTATGAGGTCCTACAGGAGGAAGCTGTTATGGTTGTCAGCTTTACCTGCCTTTTGTTGAAATATATGGTTCTCCTGAAACTATTATTTCCATCTTATCAGCAGAAATGGAGGCACCTTGCACAAGTTCAAGGAAATAGGTGGAAAACTTTGTACCATTTTTCTGCTGACAGAACAAAAGGATATTTAATAATAATGTAAAAAGGAAAGTAATAAAAAGGATGAATAAAAAAAAGGAATCATGTAATTCTCAGTGTCCTGGCTAGTTTCCTACAAGCTCTACGAGATATTCACTCTTCTCTCCTGCAGTATGGATTCTGTTATTGCTAACTACACCAGAATACCTCCTTTCCTAATTAAAATGCCCTTTTCAAATGAAAACTTTCCTATTGATAGCTCATCCCTTAGGACATCATTGTAGAAGTGGAATGTTCCTGAGGACTGTACCCTTCCTGAATTTGGTTCAGTAGCTCAAATGCAAATAGATTTTTGCAAGCAAATTCAACTACTCTAATCTCTTTATTGCAAATGCCTTTTTAAGAAGTGTATGTAGTCATTCTGGCAGGAGGCTCAAGGCGGAGTGTGTTGATGCAATGGATTTTTGTCGTTCCAAGTATCACTTGTGCCTTTTCAAGTGAAGTACTGCTGATAAACCATGTAGATATGAACTGTCCCAGGCTGCTGGAAAACCACCACTTACAGGTAATGAAAATTGTTTAAACAGAGGTTGGCTGTTAGGCTGAGAAAATTTGGTCTCTCTTCAATGTTTATTTTAGTTGCATTGCACTTTTGAGGAACTCAGGTTTGGAATGAAGTTCGGAGAGGTGCTGAGTGCATGTATGGACTCTTGGAGATATTTTTAAACTCAAGGACTTATTGGCCAAGGAACAGTGCAAAACTTAAGTTCTTCATGGGTTTAAAAATGCAGATATGGAATCATGCTGATAAAACAAGCAGACAGGATTGCTTTCAAATACAGTTTTTGCTTATTGTTCTGGCAAGCCTCCGAGGGTAACCCGATTTCTATAGACGGGGACCTCATGTGGAATGTTTTACTGTACTTTTAATAGCTGGATGTTCGTAGCACTTACGAATAGTAATTTTTCCATGTAGTATTCTTAAGGGAAATCAGACTGGCACCAGCGCACTGAAAAACAGCTACTAGATTCTTTAGGTAAACATTTGGTTAGAAATCATTGGTACCTCAATAAAATACAGACCTTCTTTGACAGATGAGCTAAAACAAGTAAATATTTTGAAGGGCACTGTGTTCTTGCTTCAGTGAGAGCAATGTGGGTATTTTCACATTTACTTTGGTATTTTCAGGTTTTGTGGTTATAAAACTCTGTCTTGAATTAAAAACAAATTGAAGTGGATTTCCACGGTTAGCATATCACTAAATTAGCATTCCACAATTAGTGTATCACTGACACATTACTGCAAGTAACATGTCGGTATTTAGCACCTGAACTGTAATTGTGCTGAATCCAATGAGAAATTTTATTTGTTTTTTCCATTAAAAATTGCCAGTTATGCTTTATTCTTTAGTTCAAACACTTGGGGCTGTGTTTTCAGAGCTTTTTTCTGATTTATCATAAGTACAGAATTGAGCTTGGGCAAACATTCTGACTCTGTACTTAGCAACACTCAGGGGTAGTTGGCCAGGAATTTAGCAGTCACTTTTGCATACGCCATCATTGTACTTGCTAGCGGGGCAGTTACACTTGTTTGTGTAGAGCAGACATGTGAACCTCCCTGAGTTTTCTGCGTATTATTTTTGTAAAATTTTGTCTCGCCAGAATCGGAGCAAGCTTTTCAGTACATAGGTAAAGGGCTAGGAAATATTTTTCAGTCTTTCATAGCACATTGCTTTTAAATCTTCTGCTGTGAATTAGGTAGGAGCTCTGACATCAGACTGAGTACACTTGGCTGTTAGTACAGCCTCCTGAGAAGCTTAAACCCTGGACATCAGAGGTGAGTTGAAATGTTCTGAACTTCTGGACTTTAATCCTAGATTCAGTAAATCCTGGGATTATTTTTTTCTGGCATCTTTATTTGCTCCCTACAGCTCCAAAATTTAACACTGTGTGCAAATACAAAGGTGGAAACATTAACTGAAATTAAATGGGCCTTTGGTCCCACCAAGGTTTGCTAACTGGACTGCGGCAGTCTACTATGGTCTCCAAATTTGTGTGTTTAAGAGTTAAGTCTGGAATCACATGAAACGCAGGTTGCTTAAAGAAAATAAGAAAAACAGAAACAGGGATAGCTCCTATCTGGGGATTTGAATTCAAGGTTAATGTTTTACCCTGACCTGTCCAGAGGAGAGTAAGAGGCAGTGTGAGGAGACAGAACAGTCCATTCCAAATGGAAGGAGGCTTTTTACATTTTGGAGGCTATGAAAAGGAACATAGGAAGCAAAGACCCTGAGGTCTCCACAGGTGTCTCTCAAAAGGACAAGAGGAATAGCGAGGCTACAGGATAATACCATTTTTACTTGTGCAGTTGGCTGGTACATCAGTAATTACAGTTATTTTCTTTGTCTTTCCACAGCTTGCAACAGCCAGTGCCTGAGCTGTGAATCAGCTGCTGGCTGCACGTCTTGCAGAGATCCAGCGAAGGTCCTGCTGTTTGGAGAATGCCAGTACGAGAGCTGTGCTCAGCAGTATTATCTGGATTTTGCCAGCAAGACTTGCAGAGGTGAAAAATAAGTTGCTGGTTTAAAGAAAAAAAAAATAACAATTGCCTCATCTAAGAATCTGTTACATTGCAGCATGATCCGTGCAGGTGGCCTGCTTTAAAAAGTGTGTATGGGGGAGAAATTGCTCAGTGACAGACTACTTGCAAGATTTTTACAGTTTTTTCTCTTTTTTTGGCAGTCTGCTGTCACATACTTCAGCCTTTCAGTGAAACAAGATTATTGCAAATCCTTCACTTGTAAATGGTTTAGTAAGTGAGCCAGAAAACTTTTCAAGGGTCAGGTCCAGCAATTCATTTATTCACGGGTCAGCTGAATAACAAGTGAGCTTACCTGGCTAAATCTTTTTTAGAGTGCTTATAGGGCCTTGTGTACTTACATGCTTCTCTCTGTCTTATTAAATACTGCATTATTGAATGACTGCAGAAACAACTGTTCAGAGTGATTTAAAAGACACATGACTTCAAAGACTTCCAGAACTCCCAAGAAGAGTGTTCCATAATGGAAAGAAGTGAGGATAATGTGGCTTTATTGCAGCTAACACCACTAAGACCAAGATATAATACAAATGGCTTGTTATTCAGTGTTCATTTCTAGCTGGGTCTCTCAGTACCTAAACCTAGCTTAACTGAGTAGCATCTGTCCTGTTAACATTGCAGTTCTTCAGAGAGGTGACGTTGTCTGGTGTTTAGGGTGTTGGGATGAGGCAAGACTCTTGTCCTGGCTTTGTCTTGGACATGCTGCGTGGACTGGCGTAGTTCAGCTCACCTCAGTCAGTCTTTGTTTCCCTCCCTTTTGCTCTTGCCCGTTTGTCTGTCTCATCAGCCAAGTGTGTCTGCCATTAATTGCTGATACAGACCCTCTCAGTGCCACCAAGAAACAAACAGTGATGTTGCCAGCCTGCGTAGTCCTTGGGCACATGTGCATGGTTGGGACTCTGCTGAAGACTGGAGGAGAGATAGTACAAGGGCATGTGAAGGCAGCTCTGATCCCAGTTGGATCCAGTGTGTTTCTGGCCAGTGGACTTTCCAGAGGGACATTTGGACTGTGAGGGACAATGATTTCATTTTATTTTGGTCAGTTATTTGAAAACATGAGACTGATTATTGCTAATGAGCAACAAACTCATTGCTGGCAGACAACGAGCATTGCCACTTACAGGATAAAGTCAGGTTTTATGTGCAGCAAAACTAAGCCAGTGTTAGCAGGCTGAACAAGAGCCAAGCCTGCTCAAATTTTACATTGTTAGAACATGTTACGGCCAAGGAGGGTGGGGGTATGGGGAACAACGTCTCTTGAGATGTAGTAAGTCACTTGGTATAAATCATGCTTTTTTATTTAGTATGTCTGCAAGTTTTTACTGTACTCTTTGCTTCTAGGGCTTACGTTACTGTAGTTTGTAGACTCTAAGTGCTAAGTGCTTGTATAGAGTGAGCATCTCAGAAAGGGCTGCCCTGCATTGACTATTTTTTCTTCCAGAGTGTGACTGGAGCTGCAATGCTTGTAAAGGTCCCCAGAGGACTGACTGCCTGCAGTGTATGGAGGGCTACGTTCTCCACGAAGGATCTTGTGTGGAACAGTGTCCTGCAGCTTTCTACAAGGAATCAGACACATGCCAGAGTGAGTTTTTCTTGAGCGCTACTTCTGATTGCTGGTGCCAACATGTTTCCCTGCTTGTCTGCGATTTGTGCGCACCTTGCATTCAGAAGGTGCACTCTAGCTTCTGATTTCTCGCTGCCCTCCCGCACACACACGCAATAGAGCTGTGGTTCCTGCGGGATGTTGCAACACAGTGCAGGAAGCAGTTGAAAGCAATGTTGAGCTGAACTTTTTACGTATGACTTTTAGGGTGTGATCAACACTGCCTTCAGTGTCACCAACCAGATGAGTGCAGCCTTTGTGAAGCCCCATTTTTCCTCCTGGACACTTATTGCGTTCACAGTTGTGGGAGGCGATATTATGTGGACCATGCAAAGCAAAAGTGCACAGGTAAGCAAAGTGAGCCTGATGTCATGGAGAGGGACCAGGGTTGTAGTCTGTGTTCTGTATGCTGCTTTTTCTCTCCAGGACTGGGGTGAAGAGGAAGCACTTGGATGCTGTGTTAAACTTGCTGTTGAGGTGATGCAGTCAACCTGAGAATTAGATAACAGGCTATATCTGCATTTAGACATGCCTAATTCAGGAAGAATAAGATTCAATGTAGCTGGCTGCTGGGGGGGGTGTGTGTGTATGTGTGCACACTGTATATAAAAAACAGGTATTAAAACCGTATTTTTAGAAAAGTTTCTGTTGTATTTGTGGGTTAACAAGCTGTGTAGGACTTGAATGTGTATTTGGAGGTTTTTTTTCAAATTAGTATAACAGTTACTTAAAAACATGTTTCTTCCATTTGGAAAGTTATCTCAGGTTCTCTGTAGTCAATGGAAACTGGTCAAACGAGGAAGGAACTTCTTAACAACTCTTTTATCTCAACTCTTTGCCCCTTCTTTTTGATTATTTTTGTCAGGTAGGTAAGACACAAATAGCAGTGGTGCTTCTGTTCTGATCCCTGGGGACAGCTCTGCGCACCAGTGGCTGCATTGTTTTTGCAGTGTCTCAGTGGGGTTGTGCTTTCCATCCGATTCAGCTTGTCCTCCTGGATGCTTGGAGTGTGACAGTGACAGCCTGTGCCACCTCTGTGACAGCACCACATTTCTGAAGGAGAAGATTTGCGTTTCTGCGTGTGGCCAGGGTTTCTATGGCAACACGTGGACCAGAGAATGTGAAGAAGGTGAGTGTGTCTCATGATAAAGCAACTGAGCTGCCAGGCTTCCAGCAGATTTTAAGCCCAGAAGTACTGTTCATTCAGTGGCATTTTTGGAATTAAATTTTATGCGGTTTTGTGTTGACTGTTGAAAGTCAGCAGCTGTTTTTCTCCAACTTTTTTGTTTCATAAAACGTGCATGTATGTGGTTTTCTGAGTGGAGGCACATCTTTTCAATCGCAGCATCATTTATCATGAATGTTAAACAAATTAAAAAATATCTTGGGGGAAATCCCTTACTAAATCAACTGTAGTACTTACTTTTCTTTGTTCTAAATGAAGATTTACTAATCCATCTGCAGGGCAGGCCAGTATATGTTGGCTTTGAGTTTTGTGATGGGGAGCTCAAGATGGGAAGTGACTTGCCCAAGCCTCTCAGAATCAGTGGGGACTAGGATGGATTGCAGTTCTTCCTGAGATGGTGGTTGTCCATCTAGGTCAGTAATGAACAGGGCATTATAAGGGTCTGTTATCCAAACGATGGTAGTGACAAGCAAGGTGCTAGGACAGCCCATGGCTGTGATTCATTCAGTAATATTTTCAGTAATTCAGTAATACTTTTCCCTTCTTTATTTTTAGCCAGCAAGCATCCCTTGAGGTTCCATGTGAACAGTACCCTCACAGTAGGAATTGGTGGGGTAAAGCCCCTAGACCTGTCCTTACTGGGTGTGTGTGATCTGGATGGTGACACAGGACAGCTCTTGTTCCATATCGACAGCACTCCTTCCAATGGCAGGCTGGTGATGGTGGTGAATGGGAAAGAGGTGCGACTCAGCAAAGGCGACCACTTCAACTGCAAGGATGTGAAGGAGAAGAGAGTCTGCTTTGTGCACAGCAAAGAGAAATCCAGGTGACTCTGTTGAAACTTTTTTTAGAGCTCTTGCCTTAAAAAAGTGTGCGTATCTTGAGAACAGGTTTTTTCTTGTTCCTTGGAAACATTCTTACAGGGAAGCACACTTCTCACTGCTGTTAAAAAAATTACCAATGTACTTATACTGTACCATAATATAAATGATGGTGCAAAACTTCTCTGCTTATAGTATAAGAGGTCGCTGTGATCCAGCTACCAAACACATTGTGCTTTAGGGGTGCAGGAGTCTTTCTCACCTTTAGGATACTCTGCTGTGGGTTTAAAACTGACATATTAGTCTGGTCCTTACAACAGTTTCTTGATACTGTCAGGAAGATGTGATGTCACCACTATGCTCTGCGGCATAATCTGCATTCAGCCGTTACTTCTTTGCCTGCAATATGAGCTCTGTTAGTGTCCTGGGACAATTAGCAGTGATTAGTAGCTGACAATGCTCACACTGCAAGCATGTTGCAAGGAAGCAGATTCTTCCTGCTGCCAGGCAATAAGCCAGTCATCCTGCCAAATTTCACACTTCATTTACATCACCAGAAAGCCTTGGAACTAGACTGATATCAGTGGAATTGTTCTGAATTTCTGCCTGTATATATTAGGGTGTTCTTTGTTCCGTTGTTTTCAATAAGACTTTCAGGGTATCATTCTGATGCCAAGGGTTAGCTCACGTTCACTAGATTTAAGGGCATGGGTTTCTGTATTATGCTTTTTTTTTTTTTTTGTCTGCCTGGTAGTCACAGCAAAATATCAGGATCTTGTCTTGACATACATAACTACTTTATGTTCAAGATTATTGGATGTCATTATTGAAAAGTAAATAGGAAGCAAAAATGCTGAACAGTATGAGCTTCTGTTCCAGAGCCAGATAAGTGACATTTTTCTTAAGCAGTGAATAGCTGACATTTAGAATCAGTACTTTATCTTGGAGATGCCATCCTATGTGGGTAGCATTAGTTAAAGGGAAATGAGGATATATTATTACATAGTTAAAGGTATTTTATTACATGTTGTAACTGTTGTGACTTTTCAGGAAAAAACAGTATAAAAACATAATTGAAAAAACTTGAGCTGAAGCTTCTGTCACTAAGCTAGTCATTTTTACTGAGTATATAATATTTTTATCATTATCAAATCCTGCAAGAGCACTTCATTAATTTATATTATCCTGTATTTTGGCATGCGGGGGACTTGTTTAGGAAAGGACAGTTTTCCCTGAAGGTCAGCGATGAACAGTTCTTCTCCCATCCTGAGGTGGTCGAAATTCAAGCATTTTCAACACAGGTAACGTAACAAAGCTTGGAAACAACCACAAATTTTGTACCATTTGGAGCCCTGGTCTCTTGCAGTGATAAGAGAGGACCTGGGCTGAACCTGAGCTGGAGCTCAGGTCAGGCAAATTAGATTCAACACTCACTTAGTTGAGAGGCAGCCAAGAGTCATATGGAAGAACTAGACTTGAGGTAAGTGATAGAAGAAGCTGGCCCATGTAATTTTGCTTGTGTGGGTAATTGTAGCTGTGCAATCGTAGAGCAATTATTAGTGAGGGCTAAGGAGTACCCACAGTTTAAATTATTCTTTGGATCTGCAAATGGTCCAGTCCAGTCTCTTACTGCAGGGCAGTTGAACGATGATTGATCCCTATGGTAGAGATGCTTTGACAGTCAAGAGCATTTACTTAAATGCTGTGTTCTAGGACTGCTGGGAATTAAATCAGCATGAGCTATTTGAAGTGAATCTCTTAAACTGCTCACTGCTTCTAGGCAAGTTGATGCTGCTGTTAAGTGCCCATATCTCTCATATTGTTGTTATCTAAAGTCTGTAGTGTGATACCATGGAGGGGCCTCGGCCGAGATGATATACAGGCAGCACGTTTGTGACTCCTTTTCTAAGGGTAGGCTCTCGAAAAGGCAAGGTATGAAGAGATGTGTGAGATAGACATTAAGGGAGCGGGCACAGTATTACAGAAAGGAGGAGTTGTTCAAGCACAGCCCAGCTGCGTGTGCCAAGCTGAGCCTTTCAGCAGGTTGTATCATCACATCCCTCCAGACAGGCTTTGGTTCCCACTCAAGCTACAGGTGTTCCTCTGATGCTGCTGTGGGGGCACGGGCTGTGCTGGAGCTGCCCAGCCCAGCCTTCCCGCTTGCAGCTGGTTGTGCTGGCAGCCAGTTCACCATGGACTCACTTGAATGGGGTCCAGGTTTCCAGGGAGGCTTTGCAGCTTGCATTGAGCTTTTTCTGTAATCAAACTGTCTAGTTGAAAGCTCGATCAGACAGCTTTGCTTGAACCGAGGTTGTTGTGGCTACTTGGCATGTTCTAGCAGTGTAAAGAGACTTGAAAGTGCAAATGAGAGTCTGCTACTCTTAAGGCCCACTTACATCCTCAGAGGGGCATTAAATGCTTGATAAAACTGTAACTGGAAATCTGGCTATCATCCTTTCTCTTTTAATGCTGACTCCTTCCTGCCTATAAGCCTGACTCAGCGTCCATCCTCACAATGAGTAATTTAAGAAATGCATTTCTTTTAATCATTGCAGTGGTGGATGGGTTTGTGTCTGAAGGTGCTGGTGCTATTCTCTGCTTCATGCTGAGTGCAGTAGGAGCGTAGCCAGAAGCACAAAAACATGGTGAGCGCTGACTTGCTCACTACATACCATGCTGGGGGCCTGTGGGGGTCCCTAGTTTAATATATTTAGTGTTCCTTATAGGAAACAACTCCTCCTGAGATGCATAATTTCTGTGATTCTCTGACAATCTTGAGGCTTTGCATTGCTTGGATTTTTTTCCGAATTGGGATCCTAGAGAGGTGTTAGCTTCAGAGTTAGGAATTACAATTTTTTTAATTGCACTTTGTTGCTTTTAATCATTATATTCCATATTAGTCATTCCATAATGTCTGGAAGTTAGAAGTGTTCTAGTTTGTTCTTTAGTGTAAGACAGACTGTGGATTTTGATCCTGTTGTGTGTATATTGATTCTGGCTAGTGCTGAAATCTTTGCTCAGTCTAATCTCTTGTTTACCTCAGTAGGACATTCACCTAAGTAAGAGCTGCAGTCACTGCCCTAGAATACATAAGTGAGGTTTAATAATAGGAATTTTGCCTGCTGGTGCTTAATAACCCTGATAAGTTGTACATAGGTGAGATGGCAGCAGTTAGCGCTTCCCAGGGCTTTGACTTTGTCTCTGCAGGATCACCTCCCTCCTGAGGCAAGGTATTACCAATGGCAAATGATGTTTACTGGGATCAATAGAGATTGCAGATTTAAACTTTCTTGATAATGAAGAACTAGAGAACTAATTTAAACCAACAGAAGTGTGGACTCTAGCTGATCTTCATTCTAGGATGAATAAGGCTGTGTGGAGTCTTCAAAAATAAATAAATAATGGTGCTGATGACACCCAGTTTTGCTGTCTTGGAGATGGACTTTATCAATTTGAGATAAGCAAAAGTACATCCTTCAGTGTTAGTTGATTGACTCATTTCTACTTAGAAGCATTAATTCAAGCTTCTGCCTGTCAGTTTGGCTCACTGCTATTAGTAGCCTGTGTAGGTTATTCTCCCTCTCTCGGCATCCTTCCTTGCTTCCTTTTTTTCCCCTCTGCAACTCATTTTAAACAGATAACCTGGGCACGCAGGTTGTATGGAGTCTTATACTCAAGCATCAGTGCTCTGAAAGATGTCTAAGTTATCGAAGCTGTAGGTTATACACAGGGAGAATGTGGTGTGTCTCCATCCCCAACCTACCTTCAACCAATTATTCATAGACATAAATCTCCAGCATCGGAGCTGCCTGCGTTCCAGCTGGGCTTGTGGACATGCATGTAGCGTGTAGACCTTCACAAATAGTTGAGGTCTGTGTTTCAGTTTGAATTTCCATGGATAGTAATAAGGCAAAGCTGTGTCCCTTGTCTCTTACCCGTGCAGACAGCAAAAGGAGTACAGTCTCTAGCTGATAACTAAATTGCTCTCTCTACAAATGTCCCAAGTTTTTTTTTCCTTTCCTAAGCTTTGCCGTGGCATGAGAATCTTCTTTAAATGTAACTAGATCAGTCTAAATTGCTAGATATTCTTGGATCTGCCTGCTGGGGGGGAAAGTGCGGAGAGTGATTCTCTGCTGCTTAGAAACAGGAGGTTTCCGGGGATGAAGTGAGCCAATTTCCTTAACCCCACATTTTCGTTCCAGACTTTGATTATGATCAAATTGCTAAGGTTTAGCGAACACCTAAGAGGTGCTTTTGTGTTTCAGGCCCCATATGTGTTCAGAAATGAGGCCCTCCTTGTCCGCAGAGGGGAAGTTGGAACTATAACAGAACTGTTGCTTGGTGTGAGAGACAGTGACAATCCTCAGGACATTTTGCTGATGGTTTTAGAGGCTCCACGTCACGGGCAGCTGATCAGACCTCCTGGGGACTCAGTTTCTGCAGCCCACATATTCCACCTGGATGACCTTGCAAGCGGACTGCTGCGTTATGCTCACGATGGCTCTGACACCCATGATGATGAAGTTCTTCTGCAAGTGAACGACGGTTACCACTTCCAGAACATCCTGTTCCACATTAAAATTGCTCCCAAGGTACGTGCTGTGACATAAACCCTCACAGGCAAATTAGAACTCTGGAGAAGTATCACTATGTCACTGAGGTGTCACTAATCCTGCATTACCGACAGGCTGTGGTCAGAGACAGGAGAAAGTAGTGGATTGATTGAGTTTCTGAGGCTCACCTGAATTTTTGGTTTGCAACAGGAGTGGTTCAGCTCAAATTCTGCAGCTTTGACGATTCAAAGTCCACAGTTCTGGATAAAAAGATTTTCTGGAGTTGCAGCTGAGAGTTTTTTACTGGTAAGGACAATGAATTAGAGAATGAGTGGATGGCAGAGAGGGCTGATGAGATATGCAAACCAGTCATCGGGCTGATGGGAGCGTGATGGGAGGTACAAAAGGACCGTGCATGAACTAAACAAGTTGGCTAATAAAGTATGTCACTGGTGCTTTGGTGGCAGTGGCGTCTCCCAAGGTCAGGATCTCTGCTGTTCCCTCAGTGTTGCTCCACTGAAATCTTTCACTCGATGCATCTTTCTGCTTGATAACTTCCCAAAGGACAGGGCACAGATACCTAAATTCAGAAATAATTTAGCAGCATTTTAATTTTTGTTTCTTGCTTTTATTGCAGTTCGTAATTAAATAACGGTGGTTTCTTTCTTCTGTGGACATGAAGTTTCTTCTTTGGACATGAAGTGGCACTTTGTATTAAATTTTGTAGAGATTACAGCAATAAAATAAGAAACAGTGGTGCTTTTCCATTTGTTTGTGGAAACAAGCCCCAGCCAAACAAGGCATGAAACAATAAAATAAAAAATAAAGTTGCTGAAGTGCTTGCAAGCATTTCAGTTCTGGTATTGTGGTATTGTAATAAAACAACAGGAACAAAAGATGAAAATGTCCTTATCCCTTAGCTCATGTGAAAGAGTAATGAAAAATAGAGCTGTCAGAGAAGTCCACTGTTTGCAGTCTTTTTATGTATGGATCTGAGAATTGCACAATCTTTGAGTTCTTCCACTCCATGAAAAGGAGTTGGGAGGAGATGATATTACCCCTTATTTGTCCTCTTCTCTGCTGTATTAGATGTCTTTCACAGCAACTTGGGCATGAAAATTTTGAATAAGGTTTACAAGCGCTATGTGCGTCTGTGTAGTTAGCACAAGGAAGGACTGATCCCATTTGGACCCTGCAGGTGCTCCTAAAGCTGCAGTAGTAATTAATGATAATTAGTGACATGACTCACACATCAGTCTGGGAATGAAAAAGGGGTTGCTTTCAAGGCTGATGCTGAGGTATTAGGCTCCTGGAATAAGAGCAGCCCTGCCTGTGGTTTCTTTACCCAGATCACTTACGTGGCCCTCAGAAGCTTGTATAAGATCTGAAGGACTGTAAAAATGCTTGGACACCGCTCTGTGTTGTTTGTAACACTTTCTTTTTTTTTCTGCTATTGATTAAGCAGGTTCTTGTAAATGTCAATGAGGGTGAATTGCTGAGTATGGTTTCTTTTATTAGCCGATTTTGCTCTCCCTTGTCTCTCATTATCTTTCCAAGTGTCTCTGTGCAGCACATGGCTACAGAGATGAATGAAGGTGGTGACAAAGGTGAGAGCGGAGTGGCTTTCAGTGTAAGGGTAGAGCTGGCAGATACCCAGCTCCTGCCTCATCCTAATTATCGTCTTTGTGGAGCAGCCTTGGGAGCTGAAATGCGTGCAGGGTTTGTTTCTGAAATGGTGCTGTTGAGACACGCACGCAAAGACACTTGTTTGGTTTTTTTTCTTGGTTTACATCCAAGGATTGCTAAAGAGCCTGGTAGGACCCTAGCTGGAGGTGTGGGAGTTCAAGGTGTGTTTTTTTTAAACTGCATTACTTACCTGAGTACACAGAGCTTGTTATAATGTGCTGCTGGAAGGCTTTGTATAGTAAGTCCTGGTGTGAAAGGACATTTCTAAGATTCCTATGCAATGGACTCAGACAGTGTAATTCTCAGACATTAATCCATAGGAGCACTGCAGTGAAAGTGTGAAAACATAAACGAAGGACAACATAACCGTCCAAATATTATGAATTGGAGAGTTTTGTTTCTTCACAACAGGTGTGCCTTGTTTTCTGCAAGGTGCTTTTTTTAGTCCCTTTGGTTGCTCACGGCCTGCTTTCCTCTATTTGCCCCTGTCCAAACACTTTGTTTGACCTACTGCAGTCTGAACAGCTGGCCTCTATTTTGAGAGCTCTTAATAATGATTTGTGCTGCTGTATATTTTTGTTGACATTCTCTAACAATTACAGCTTCTCTGAAGTTAACATGAGACCCGCTGGTGCTTCATATTCTGGCAGAGCACCACCAGTGGTGCTCCAATGGGGAATAAGGAGCCCATGCCCTAGAAAATATGATCGCAGGCTATGTACTGGAAGTCAGAAGAGGTCAGACCTACCCACATGTGATCTGCCCATTGCTGACAGGATATGGAAGCCTTTCTTTTATGAGGGGCTGAGGGGAATGCAGGAAAAAGACAAAAGATGTTTATTTTAGAGGTGTTTAATTAACATTCACTTAGAAAAATTTTATTTTCAAACAGTGCATTTTCCCTGTCATTCTTTGAAGTGTGGCTAGTCTTTCTTTTGCTCTCCTTACACAATAAATCCAGCGACCTTTCTGATCTTTTTAGTTTGTTTCCTGTTCCAGAGTTATGCTTTTCTAGGCCTACATGTGTCACGAAGTGATCAAATCGATAAGGTCAGAGGAAAGTTATCATATCTATTGGCAGGGTTCTCTTGGCTGGGACAGAGTCTGCTTTTCTTCTTCACTGTTCTTTAAAGGATAAAGCAGCCATTGTGCTGGGAAACTCTTGACCTAACACAGTCTAAGATCGTGCAGCATTTAAAAATTAACACTGTGCAAAATAAGAGTAGCACAAATTAAATGGGTGAAAGTTGCGCAGCAGACATCAAAATGGAGATGGGAAATCATCCTTTAATGTGACTTTTTCACAAACATCTTTTTAGCTCTCTCTACTGTCTCTGTTGCAGATTCAGAAGAACATAGTAATGAGTAATAGTTCTTGGGGTGACCCATGACTATGTGGAGTAGTAAATGAGGAGGAACAAGGGGCAATGGGCACAAACTGAGGCACAGGAAGTTCCGTCTGAACATGAGGAAGAACTTCTTCCCTCTGAGGGTGACAGAGCACTGGAACAGGCTGCCCAGGGAGGT